>Ga0182008_10000337_pt1 | contig 36748 bp, 35 predicted proteins | sample Sormic07211129_1_FD_120482 | JGI IMG/M metagenome (GOLD analysis project Ga0182008, IMG submission 120482) | Rhizosphere microbial communities from Sorghum bicolor, Mead, Nebraska, USA - 072115-129_1 metaG | ecosystem: Host-associated > Plants > Roots > Rhizosphere | place: USA: Nebraska...
GCAGTCGACGCGGTGCGAAGACTGGAATGCATGACGAATGGCGTCGGAGTGGGGGCGGGCGACGGATCGTTGATCCATATCGCCGGCGATCCCGAAGGGAAACGGACGGCCGCTGCAGACCCGAATAGTCTAGCGGATGTTTGAGATCCGTACCAAATTGGCCTGTTCAGGTTGGGAGGGGGCGGGCTGCGCCCGGGGCTGCAACGGCCAAATCAACGGCAACGGCAACGGCAACGGCGCGGGTGTGCGGGGGAGGCGGGGTGGGTCCGGTTGCAGGGGACGCTGCAAGTACGTCCCTGTAAGCTCGGTCGCGCCATCCATGGCGCTCACGCCCCTGCAACCGGACCCACCGCGCCGCCTCCTGACATGGCGTGGGCGTTGCGTTTGGGGCCGAGGCAGAAGCAGACGTAAAGGCAAAGGCAAAGGCAAAGGGATAGGGATAGGGAGATTCGCGGGAGAGGCAGGTGGGCGGAGGATGTTGGTTGGGTGGGCGCGTGACGTGCGGTAGGGTGGGATGTCGCGTTGCAGCTTGGTGGTGCGACAATTTTGGTTACACTCGAAACCTATTTTTCGCGATCCCGGATACCCACCCATGAAGCTTGGTTCTTTGAAGGAAGGCGGCCGCGACGGCACCCTGATCGTGGTCTCGCGCGACCTGCGCCACGGCGCACGCGCCACCGGCATCGCCGCCACCCTGCAGCAGGCGCTGGAAGACTGGAGCCACCTGGCGCCGCGCCTGAACGCTTTGTATGAGTCGCTCAACGACGGCAGCGCCGACGGCGTCTTCGACATCGACCTGCAGGCGCTGGCCGCGCCGCTGCCGCGGTCCTACGAGTTCGTGGACGGCAGCGCCTACCTGCCGCACGTCGAGCGCGTCCGCCGCGCCCGTGGCGCCGAGGTGCCGGAGAGCTTCTACACCGACCCGCTGATGTACCAGGCCACCAGCGCCGGCTTCTACGGTCCGCGTGATGCGGTGAAGGTGGTCAGCGAGGAGTACGGCATCGACCTGGAAGCGGAGATCGTGGTGATCACCGACGACGTGCCGATGGCCGTCACCGCCGAACAGGCGGCCGGCCATATCCAGCTGGTGGGCCTGGTCAACGACGTGTCGCTGCGCAATCTCATTCCAGGCGAGCTGGCCAAGGGCTTCGGCTTCCTGCAGTCCAAGCCGCGCTCGGCGCTGTCGCCGGTGTTCGTCACCCCCGACGAGCTGGGCGACGCCTGGCAGGACAGCAAGGTGCACCTGCCGCTGCTGACCCATATCAATGGCCAGTGGTTCGGCGCCCCGGAAGCGGGCGTGGACATGCAGTTCAACTTTGCCCAGCTGGTCGCGCATGCCGCCAGGACCCGCCCGCTGGGTGCCGGCGCGATCGTCGGCTCGGGCACCATCGCCAATGAGGACACCAGCAAGGGCGCCTCCTGCTTTGCCGAGCTGCGCACGGTGGAAACCCTGCGCGATGGCAAGCCGAGCACGCCGTTCATGTCCTTCGGCGACGTGGTCCGCATCGAAATGCTGGACGCGACCGGTGAGAGCATCTTCGGCGCCATCGAACAGCGCATCGAACAGGCCGCCAAGCCCTGAACGCTACCGCGGCCACCGACGAGAGCGCGATCGAGCTGTTCAGCTACTGGCGGTCCAGCGCGGCCTACCGCGTGCGGATCGGGCTGAACCTCAAGCAGCTGCCGCACCGGATCACCCCGGTGCACCTGGTCCGCGATGGCGGCCAGCAGCACAGCGAGGCCTATGCGGCGCTGAACCCGCAGGAGCTGGTGCCCACGCTGCGCCATGACGGGCAGGTGCTGCACCAGTCGATGGCGATCCTGGAGTACCTGGACGAGGTGTTCCCGCTGCCGGCGCTGCTGCCCGACGATGCGCCCGGGCGGGCGCGGGTGCGCGCGCTGGCGCAACTGGTGGCCTGCGACATCCACCCGCTCAACAATTTGCGGGCGATGCAGTTCTTCAGCGACACCTGGAGCGTGCCGCAGCCTGAGCGCGACGACTGGACCCGGCACTGGATGCGGGTCGGGTTTGAAGCGATGGAGCGGCTGCTGGTCGAATCGGTGGAGACCGGCAGGTTCTGCCATGGCGACAGCCCGACCCTGGCCGACTGCTGCCTGGTGCCGCAGCTGTACAACGCGCGCCGCTTCAACGTGGACCTGGCGGCGTACCCGACGCTGGTACGGATCGACGCGGCCTGCCTGGCACTGCCGGCCTTCGACGCGGCCCGCCCGGAAAACCAGATCGACGCAGGTTGAACCGGTAAGCATCGACCGTCGGTCGATGCGGCGTGACGCATGCCCCCACCAACGGTGGGGGCCTACCCGCGTTCGGAACCGGTAGGCACCGACCATTGGTCGATGCGGCACCCTCCGCCCTTCAGAACCCGTGGGTGATCGCGGCCGGTGTGCTGTTGGCCGAGAAATCCGCGTACGGATCGTGCTCGCCGCTGCCGCCTTCGGACAGGCGGAACTTCAGCGCCAGCCCATCGCGCGAGTCGGCCGCGCGCAGCGCTTCCTCCTGCTCGATGATGCCGTTCTTGGCCATCCGGAACAGGCACTGGTCGAAGCTTTCCATGCCTTCTTCCAGCGATGCTTCCATGGCCGCCTTGATCTCGTGCACCTGGCCGCGGCGCAGCAGGTCGCGGATCATCGGGGTGTTGATCAACACCTCGGTGGCCGGCAGGCGGCGCCCGTCCTTGCCCTTCACCAGGCGCTGGGACACCACCGCGCGCAGGTTCAGCGACAGGTTCATCAGCACGTTGCGGTGCGCGCTTTCCGGGAAGAAGTTGAGGATGCGCTCGATGGTCTGGTCGGCGTTGTTGGAGTGCAGCGTGGCCAGGCACAGGTGCCCGGTCTCGGCGAAGGCGATGGCCGCCTCCATCGTTTCGGCATCCAGGATTTCGCCGATCAGGATCACGTCCGGCGCTTCACGCATCGCGTTCTTCAGTGCGTTGTGGAAGGCGTGCGTATCCAGCCCCACCTCGCGCTGGTTGACGATGGACATCTTGTGCTTGTGCAGGTACTCGATCGGGTCCTCGATGGTGAGGATGTGACCGGTGGTGGTGCTGTTGCGGTGGTCGATCATCGACGCCAGCGAGGTGGACTTGCCCGAGCCGGTCGAGCCCACCACCAGCACCAGCCCGCGCGGGGTCATGATGACGTCCTTGAGCACCTGCGGCAGGTTGAGCTCTTCGATGCTGGGGATCTTGCTGCGGATCGCACGGATCACCATGCCGACCTCGCCGCGCTGCTTGAACACGTTGACGCGGAAACGCCCGGCCTCGGCCAGGGCGATGGCCATGTTCAGTTCCAGCTCGCGCTCGAACTCGGGCACCTGGCCCTCGTCCATGAGCGAGTAGGCGATCTTCTTGACCATGCCCGGTGGCAAGCCGGTGTTCCCCAACGGGTACAGCTTGCCCTCGATCTTGATGTAGACCGGGGCGCCGGTGGTCAAGAACATGTCCGACGCGTTCTTTTCGGTCATCAGCTTCAGGAAATAGCCGATATCCATGCGAAATGTTTCCCCAACAATCGGCCGCGTGCCATTGCAAGCACGCCGCAGGCTTCCGACAATGGCCGCGCTCCTACTTCTGGCGACGGCACCCCCAATGAATAGCTTCGCACAAATACGACGTATCCCGTCGGTGGTCATGATTGTTTGCGTGATGGCGTGCACATTCGCGCTCTCAGGCGCCGCCCAGGCCCAGGACGGCGCCCTGGAACTGATGCAGGCCCGGCAGGCGGTGGACAAGGCCACCCAGGCCGATGCCGACCAGTACGCCCCGGACCTGATCGCCGTGGCCCGCCAGGGCCTGGAACAGGCCCAGCGCGCCGCCGGCGACCGCCGCGAGCGCAAGAACGCCCCGGCCCTGGCCGTGCGCGCCACCGTGGACGCCGACCTGGCCCGCGCCCGCAGCGAAGAAGCCACCGCCACCGCCCAGCTGCAGCTGCGTCGCAATGAAGTGACCCAGCTGCAACGCCAGCTCGCCACCGGGGAGAACCGTTGATGACCGTCGCGCCGAAGAAGTCCCGCACGCTGCGCGCGTCCACCCTGGTGCTGGCCGCCGGCCTGGCCCTGCCGCTGCTGGCCCAGGCTGCCGAAGACCCGGCCGTGGCCCAGCTGACCCAGCGCCTGATGGCCATCCAGGCCAATCCCGACGCGTCGCAGCTGGCCGCTTTTGAACGCCTGCAGGCCCAGCAGGCTGTGGCCGCCCTGGCCAAGGCCAAGCGCCGCGACCTGGACCAGGCCCGTTACCTGGCCGAGCGCCGGGTGGAGATTGCCGAAACCAGCGTGCGTGCGGCACTGGCCCAGCGTGAGGTGGACCAGCTCGAACGCACCCGCAGCGAACTGCTGATCGAAGCCAGCCGCCGCGACGCCCAGCGCGCCCGGCAGGAAACCGAGCGGCTGCGCGTGCAGGCGCAGATCCAGGCCGAGGAAACCGAGCGCCTGCGCCAGGCGGCCGAACAGGAGGCCCTGGCCCGCCAGGACGCCGAGACCGCGCTCACCAGCGTGGCCGGCAAGCAGACCGCCCGGCTGAGCGCGGCGCAGCAGAACGCGCTCAAGCTGGCCCGCGAGGAAGCCGAGCTGGTCTCGGGCAACAAGCTGCCGGGGTCGAAGGTCGACAGCCGCGGCGAAGTCTTCACCTTCAATGGCGATGCCTTCGCGGCCGGCAAGGGCACCCTGTCCGGCGGTGCCAAGGGCCAGGCCAAGGCACTGGCCGAGTACCTGAACATCGGCAAGAAGGGCCGGGTCCGGATCGAGGCCTACGACGCCGCCGCCGGGGTGGGCGACCAGCGCGCCCAGGCCCTGCGCGACGCCCTGGTGGCCGCCGGCGTCAGCGCCAGCCGCCTGCAGGTGGCGGGCAAGAAGGCCGCGGCGACCAAGGCCCGTTCGGCCGAGGTGATCATCGCGCCCTGAGGCGGCTCTGCGGCGTCGCCGCAGGTCGCTGGCAACGGTCGGCCATGACCGTTGGTCATGACGCAACCTGCTGTTTTTGTTTAATTTTCGTTGAAGTGCGCGTTCAGCCTGAACCCCGGCTGGAGCGCATCGAAAATTTCAGATGAAACGCTTGAAGACCCCTCCGGGCAGGCGTAGGGTCAGTTGTCCGGGGCGCCTTCCGCGACCCGGACGATTGGAGGGCCGGGCCGATGAACCGAGGGCACGAACCACAGCAGTCTGCAGTCCGGGCAGTCCCGGTTGCGCATGCGGGTTCGGTCGCGGTCATCGCCAGGTGCTCCGCCCAAAAGCAACGCCCCGTGCCGTCAGGCCGGGGCGTTCTTGTTTCTGCCGTACAGCGATAGGAGGTTCATCATGTTTGAAGGTCAGCCCCAGAGCGAGATCGACGCACGCCGCAAGCGTGATCCGGAATTCAAGGCACTTTACGAACGGCACCAGAAGTTGAACAAAAAGTGCATGGATGCCCAACTCGGTGTACTGCCGATAGACGATCTCACCTTGGGCCAGATGAAGCGTGAGAAGCTGCTGGCCAAGCAGAAGCTGGAACGGATGTACGACTCCCCCATGCATTGATGTAAGGTTTTGACCCAACGCCGCGGGCGGCGTCCGTCACCTCGTCGACGGGCGCCGCTCGCGTCGCTCCGCTGTCGCAGCCGGCATCACCCCGCCGCCTACAGCCCGGCATCGGCCTTTGATCGCCACAACCTGACTTTCCGCGTCAACCGTCGGATAATCACCGGTCCGGCCGCATTGCGGCGCGAACGATGTGATCCGATGGCAATCCACTCCTCCGTACTCGACCTCATTGGGCACACCCCGATCGTCAAGGCCCAGCGCCTGGACACCGGTGTCTGCGAGCTCTACCTGAAGCTGGAGAGCGCCAATCCCGGAGGATCGATCAAGGACCGCATCGGCCTGTCGATGATCGAGGCCGCTGAGAAGCGCGGCGAGCTCGCTCCGGGCGCCACCCTGGTGGAGGGCACCGCTGGCAACACCGGCCTGGGCCTGGCCCTGGTAGCCCAGCAGAAGGGCTACAAGCTGATCCTGGTCGTCCCCGACAAGATGAGCCGCGAAAAGATCTTCAACCTGAAGGCGATGGGTGCCGAAGTGCGCCTGACCCGCTCGGACGTGGCCAAGGGCCACCCGGAGTACTACCAGGACATGGCCAAGCGCGTGGCCGAGGAAACCCCCGGCGCGTACTTCATCAACCAGTTCGGCAACCCGGACAACCCGGCCGCGCATGAGTTCGGCACCGGCCCGGAGATCCTGGAACAGATGGGCGGCGACCTGGACGCGATCGTGTTCGGCTGCGGCAGCTCGGGCACCATGACCGGCCTGTCCCGCGCATTCGCCAGTGCCTCGCCGAAGACCGAGCTGGTGCTGGCCGATCCGGTGGGCTCGATCCTGGCCGAGTACATCAACGACGGCGTGCTCAACGACAAGTCGGGCAGCTGGCTGGTGGAAGGCATCGGCGAAGACTTCCTGCCCTCCATCGCCGATTTCAGCCGGGTCACCAAGGCCTATGCCATCACCGACGCGGAAAGCTTCCACACCGCGCGCGAGCTGCTGGGCAAGGAGGGCATCCTCGGCGGGTCCTCCACCGGCACCCTGCTGGCGGCGGCGCTGAAGTACTGCAAGGAGCAGACCACCCCGAAGAAGGTGCTGGTGCTGGTCTGCGACACCGGCAACAAGTACCTGTCCAAGATGTACAACGACTACTGGATGCTGGACAACGGCTTCCTGGAGAGACCGCAGAGCGGCGACCTGCGCGACCTGATCCTGCGCCCGTACGGCCAGCGCGACACTGTCGTGATCGGCCCGAACGACCTGCTCACCACCGCCTACCAGCGCATGAAGCTGTATGACGTGTCGCAGCTGCCGGTGATGGACGGCGACCAGCTGGTCGGCATCGTCGATGAAAGCGACGTGCTGCTGCACGTGTATGGCGATGAAGCCCGCTTCCGCGACCCGGTGGCCACGGCCATGGTCAGCAAGCTCGACCGGCTGGATGTGAAATCCCCGATCGAGGCGCTGCTGCCGGTGTTCGACCGTGGCCAGGTGGCCATCGTCATGGACGGCGGCGCCTTCCTGGGCCTGATCACCCGCATCGACCTGCTGAACTACCTGCGCCGCCGCGTTCAGTAAGCGCCTGGCCCCGGCCGCCGCTGCTCTGAATCCGCGTTTATCCGCGTCAACGGCCGATTAAGCCGCCGCTGATAGACTTCCGCTCCTTTTGCGGGAGCCCCCACCGGGGCTCTCCTTGCTGGGAAACAACATGTCCGACCACGCTTCCTCCGGGCACGGCAACCGTGCGCTTGCCCTGGCTACCCTGGCCATCCACGGCGGACAGTCGCCGGATCCGAGCACCGGCGCAGTGATGCCGCCGATCTACGCGACCTCCACCTACGCCCAGTCCAGCCCCGGTGAACACCAGGGCTTCGAGTACTCGCGTACCCACAACCCGACCCGCTTCGCCTACGAGCGTTGCGTGGCCTCCCTGGAAGGCGGCAGCCGCGGCTTCGCGTTCGCCTCGGGCATGGCCGCCAGCTCCACCGTGATGGAGCTGCTGGACGCCGGCAGCCACGTGGTGGCGATGGATGACATCTACGGCGGCACCTTCCGCCTGTTCGAGCGCGTGCGTAAGCGCACCGCCAACCTGCAGTTCAGCTTCGTCGACCTGACCGATCTGGCCGCGTTCGAGGCCTCGATCACCGCGCAGACCAGGATGGTCTGGATCGAAACCCCGACCAACCCGATGCTGAAGATCGTGGACATCGCCGCGGTGAGTGCCATCGCCAAGCGCCACGGCCTGATCGTGGTGGTGGACAACACCTTCGCCTCGCCGATGCTGCAGCGCCCGCTGGAACTGGGCGCGGACCTGGTCCTGCACTCGGCCACCAAGTACCTCAACGGGCACTCGGACATGGTCGGCGGCATGGTGGTGGTGGGCGACAACGCCGAGCTGGCCGAACAGATGGCCTTCCTGCAGAACTCCATCGGGGGCGTGCAGGGCCCGTTCGACAGCTTCCTGGCCCTGCGTGGCCTGAAGACCCTGCCGCTGCGCATGAAGGCCCATTGCGCCAACGCGCTGGCCCTGGCGCAGTGGCTGGAAACGCACCCGGCGGTGGAAAAAGTGATCTACCCGGGCCTGACCAGCCACCCGCAGCATGAGCTGGCCACGCGCCAGATGAACGGCTACGGCGGCATTGTCTCGATCGTCCTCAAGGGCGGTTTCGCGGCGGCCAAGCGCTTCTGCGAGAAGACCGAGCTGTTCACCCTGGCCGAGTCGCTCGGCGGCGTGGAAAGCCTGGTCAACCACCCGGCGGTGATGACCCACGCCTCGATCCCGGTGGAACGCCGCGCCCAGCTGGGCATCAGCGATGCGCTGGTGCGGCTGAGCGTGGGGGTGGAGGAGCTGGGCGACCTGCAGCTGGACCTGGAGGGTGCGCTGACGGGCGCCGCAGAATGAGCAGCATCCATGCCGAATCTGGCAGTTCGCCAAGCGCGCTGCTCCGCAGCCTGGTGTCCAATCGCACCCTTATCTGGCAGTTGGCCAAGCGCGATGTGATCAGCCGCTACCGCGGCTCGGTGTTTGGCCTGGCATGGTCGTTCTTCAACCCGCTGTTCATGCTCGCGGTGTACACCTTCGTGTTTTCCGTGGTGTTCAAGGCGCGCTGGGGACTGGAAACGAGCAATCACGGCGACTTCGCCGTGATCCTGTTCGTGGGCATCATCGTCCATGGCGTGTTTGCCGAATGTGTCAACAAGGCCCCCGGCCTGATCCTCAACAGTTCCAGTTATGTGAAACGGGTGATTTTCCCGCTCGAAACATTGCCTTGGGTGGCAATGGGCGCAACTTTGTTCCACTCCACGATCTCGCTGTTGGTCTTGCTGATCGCGCAGATCGTCCTGAGGGGTTCTATCCCCATCACCGCACTCTGGCTGCCCGTTGTGATTCTGCCGCTGGTGATCGGCACCATGGGCGTTTCCTGGCTGCTGGCGGCGCTTGGCGTGTACCTGCGTGATATCGGCCAGGTCACCGGCATTCTCACTACTGCCATGCTGTTCATGGCGCCGGTACTCTATCCGCTGCAGGCGCTTCCCGAGCGTATCCGTCCATACATCTACCTCAATCCGTTGACATTCATCATCGAACAGGCGCGCGAAGTACTACTGTGGGGGCATGCTCCGGACTTTGTCGGCCTGGGGAAATATGCGTTGGGCGCAATGCTGGTGGCCTGGTTCGGATTTGCAACGTTCCAGAAGATGCGCAAGGGGTTTGCCGATGTCCTCTGACTCCACGCGGGACGTGGCCATCCGGGTAACCGGCGTGACCAAGTGCTTTCAGATCTACGAACAACCGCACTTGCGGCTCAAGCAGGCGCTGCTGCCACGTTTGCGGCGCGTAGCAGGGTTGCCGCCCCGCAACTACTTCCAGGAGTTCTGGGCACTCAAGGGGGTGGACTTTGAAGTGCGGCGGGGCGATACGGTCGGTATCATCGGACGCAATGGGTCGGGCAAATCCACATTGCTGCAGATCATCTGTGGCACGCTGCAGGCAACCACGGGCACAGTCGAGGTAAAGGGGCGCGTTGCAGCGCTGCTGGAACTCGGCGCAGGTTTCAACCCCGAGTTCAGTGGGCGTGAGAATGTCTACCTCAGTGCATCCATCCTCGGTCTTGACCGACAGCAGATCGATGCGCGCTTCGAGGATATCGTCGCATTCGCCGACATCGGTGACTTCATTGAGCGACCGGTAAAGACGTATTCCAGCGGCATGTACGTGCGGCTTGCTTTTGCCGTCATCGCGCACGTCGACGCGGACATTCTCATCATTGATGAGGCCCTTGCGGTGGGTGACGCAATTTTCGTACAGAAGTGCATGCGTTTCCTGCGTAAGTTCCGCGAGAACGGAACGCTTCTGTTCGTCAGCCACGATACTGCATCGGTGCTCAATTTCTGCCAGAGCGCGCTATGGTTGAATCGGGGCGACATGGTATTGCATGCGTCGGCCGAAGAGGCCTGCAATGCATACATAGAGTATTGCTCGCAGGAGGTGTACGGGGAGGCAGTGAAGCTGACGCCCCGTCAAGCACTGCGGGAGGCGGCACCTGAAAAGCCGAAGGCAAAGGTGGAGGCCGATACCCGCCTGGAGATGTTCGACAACGTAGCCAATGCAGCTGGTTGGCAGTCGGGCATTGCCAGCATCGATTCGGTGGTGCTGAGCAATCCACAGGGTGAGCCGCTGAGTGCTTTCTCCGGTGGCGAAGACGTGCTGCTGAGCGTGCGCGCCACTGCGCACGCCGCATTGTCCAGTCCGCTTATCGGCTTCTTCGTCAAGGATCGCTTGGGCCAGTCGTTGTTTGGCGAGCACACCTATACGTATGTGCAGCCGCCTATGCAGGTCGAGGCTGGCACACGCCTGGAGGCCAATTTCCGTTTCACCCTGCCCATGCTGCCCAACGGAGACTATTCCATGACTGTCTCCATTGCTGATGGCGATCCGTTCGCCAACACCCAGCATGCCTGGCTGCACGATGCGGTACTGATCAAGGTAGCCTCACCCAAGCTTCGCTATGGCTTGGTCGGCATTCCTTTCGACGAGGTAACGATGACACGTCTGGGGAGCGGCGAATGAACCATGGTTTCATTCCGCCGCTGACATCGGATGATCCGCGGATCAGTATTGGCCGGTTCACCTATGGTGGGGCCACCTTCAAGCTCTGGAGCGCCGGAGAGCGCGTCGAGGTCGGCGCATTCTGTTCTTTCGCAGAGGATGTGCTGATCTTCGGTGGCGGCGAGCATCGCTTGGACTGGGTAACCACCCATCCGTTGAGGATCGCGTTCAATTCCCCGGGTGCAGGCCAGGATGGTCATCCTCATAGCAAGGGACCGACGCGCATCGGCAACGACGTATGGATTGGCCACGGCGCGATGGTGCTGTCCGGGGTAACCATCGGAGATGGTGCCTGTATCGGCGCCGGGGCCGTCGTCAGCAAGGACGTTCCTCCCTATGGCATTGCCGCCGGTAATCCAGCCGCCTTGGTGCGCACTCGCTTCAGCGAGACGCAGATTGCCCAATTGCTTCACGTCGCGTGGTGGAACTGGCCCATCGACAGAATCAAGCAGTTCGAGGCGCTGCTGTGCAGCGCCGACATCGATGCCTTCATCCTGGCCGCGCTGGCCGATCCGGACGCTTCGGCGTCGCACTCGTAATCAGAGACGCACATGATTGATTTTGTACTGTCGCCCAGCATGCTGATGATGCCTCGCAAGCTGCCGCATAGCGCTTGGTTGGGACACATTCCGTTCGCCAGCTGGTTGCTGGATGTCCAGCGGCCGCAACACATTGTTGAACTTGGGACCCACAACGGCGCATCGTTCCTGGCCCTCTGCCAGGCGGTCGAAGCGCAACAAATCAGCTCGCGCGTGTTCGCGGTGGATACCTGGCAGGGTGATGAACACGCGGGATTCTACGGCGATGAGATCTATGCCGAACTGCGTGACTATCAGCAGCGGCATTACGCAGGCATCTCCGAAATGATGCGCATGCGATTCGACCAGGCGCTGGAGTATTTCGCTGACGGATCGATTGATCTACTCCACATTGACGGCCTGCACACCTACGAGGCTGTGCGCGAAGATTTCGAAACATGGCGCAACAAGTTGTCACCGCGCGCGGTGGTACTGTTCCATGATAGCTGCGTGCGCGAACGTGGATTTGGTGTCTGGCAGTACTGGAGTGAGATTTCAAAAGAGTATCCGTCTTTCGAGTTCAGCCATACCCATGGGTTGGGCGTATTGTTGGTTGGCCAAGAGCAGCCTGAGGCCTTGCTGCGCCTTGCCCGGGCGTCGCGGAACGGTGAGTTTGCATCGATCAACCAGCTCTTCGATTCACTTGGGCGGAACATCAAGAATGTTGAGGAGATCGAGCGTGTGAACAGCGCTCTCACTGCGGCGCATGGGGAAATCGGTCGCCTGAGCGAGGAGTGCGCGCGATTCCGGGCGGTGCTCGACAAGAACAATGACGTCAGCGATGAGCACTACACGTTGATCGAAGCGCAATTGCCCGCGCTCGCGCAAGGGCTGTCGCTGCTGGAGCGACGTGTCATTGATGGAATGAACGATATGCGGCTTGCGCTGGATGAATCGCGGGAAGCATCGGTGAACAATGTCGTTGCCTCTGTGGTGCCGCGGATGGAAGAGCAGGATCGCAAGCTCAACCACCTGTTGCGTCCTTGGTGGCGTCGCGCCATCGGCCGCTAACTTACCTGGCACTGACAAGGTATCCACATGTTCATCGACAAGACCCTGCTGAAGCGCGGCCTGAAACGGGTGGCGGCAAAGCTGCTGTCCGTCAACTGGTTCGCGTTGGTTCCCGATCGCGTAAAATTGATCGTGGTGCGACGGGCAGGCGTCTGCGACTGGCACTGGTACGCGCGTTTCATCATGCGCCTGCCCGACGCCGCCGCCGATGGCCCCCGACATTTCCTCGTGCATGGGAACGCAGAAGGAAAATCGCCGGGTCCGCTATTCGATCCGACTTGGTACTGCGAGCGTTTCGGGTTGCGCGCCAAGCCACTTGACGCGTTGACTCAGTACGTCCTGATTGGTGACTGGATCGGCCTGCAGCCTTGTGCATGGTTTGATCCGCGCTATTGCCGGAAAACAGGCTGCGCTCGCGGGCTGCGGCCCGTGCTGGGGCGGTATCTTGTGGACTACCGCAACGCCGGGGTGCCGCATCCGCTGTTTGACCAGGACTGGTATCTGGATAAGTACGCGGATGTGCGCAGCAGTGGCGTCAACCCATTGGTGCACTTCCTGTATGACGGGATTCCGGAAGGTCGTTTACCCAATCCGTATTTTGTGCCGGCATGGTATCTGGAGTCGTATCCAGACGTCGGCGGAACCGACCCCCTGTCGCACTTCCTGCTGCACGGTGCGGCAGAAGGGCGTAGCCCCGGCCCGGATTTCAACGCGCGCCAGTATCTAGATGCAAATCCCGACGCTGCTGCGTTGGGAATGAATGCGCTCGCCCATTATCTTGCGGTAGGGCGCCGCGATGGACGCGAGCTGGGAAAACGCCCTTTTTCGCTGGCAGATGTCGTCGCCCCCACCGCCGTGGGGAAGATGCCGCAACGGGCCGGCGTCGTCGACATTGTGCTGCCGGTGTATCGCGGCTTGGACGAAACGCGCAACTGCATCGAGTCTGTACTAGCGTCGCAGAATCGCACCCGAACGCGGCTGCATATCTACAACGACTGTTCGCCTGAGCCGGAGGTCACCGCCTACCTGCGCGAGCTGGCCAGCCACGAGCCGTCGTTGCGTCTGGTCGAGAATCCGCAGAATCTTGGCTTCGTGCTGACCGTCAATTCCGGCATGACGCATGCCCTGAATCAGCGGGACAGCATCGGCGCGCTGCTACTCAATAGCGACACTATCGTTGCCGGAGACTGGGTGGATCGCATGGTCGCCCATTTGGATACCGATGTCGGCTCGGTGACGGCCCTGTCCAATAACGCGACGATCTGCAGCTATCCCCAATTAGGTGCCAATGCGCTGCCAACTGCGATGGATGCCGCTGCCCTGGACCGCCTGACCCGGGTTGCCAATGCGGGTGTAGCCGTGGATGTGCCGACCGGGGTCGGCTTCTGCATGCTCATTTCCCGCGCCGCGCTGGAGAAGGCCGGGCTGTTTGACGCCGAGGCCTTCGGTAAAGGCTATGGCGAGGAGAACGACTTCTGCATGCGCTCGGGGCGACTGGGTTTCCGGCATCGCCTGGCCATGGACGTGTTTGTCGAGCACGTGGGAGAGGTCAGCTTTGCCGACGACAGCAAGCCGGGCAAGATCATCGCCCAGAAGATCATTGACGAGCGCTATCCGGACTACGGTGCGCAGGTCGCTCGTTTCTGCTCAATGGATCCGGGCTTCGCGGCGCGCGTGCGGTTAACCCTTCAGGTGTGGAAAGCGCGTGGACGGCCGGTTTCGGTGCTGCTCACCCACACTTGGGGCGGGGGCACCGAACGTGCCGTGCAGGCGATGCGGACATCGCTGGCTGAAAGCGGCGAGGTGGTGATCGTGCGCCCCATGGAGGACAACAACGGCGCCGGATTGGTCAATGTGAGCCACACATCGGATTTCGACGGCTTCGAGTTCCTGTTCCGATACCGGACCCCCGAGGAACTTGCGGCGCTGCTGCAGGAACTGGGTGCCAGCATGCTGCAGATCCATCACTTGGTTGGCTTCGGGCAGTCGGTACGGCGGGCCGTGGCCTTGGCTGGTCTGCGTTACAGCTTCCACGTGCATGACAACTATGCGATCTGCCCGCAGATCACGCTGACTGATGCGTCGGGGAACTACTGTGGCGAGCCGGCTGAAAATGGCTGTGACGCCTGCATCGCAGAGCGGCCATCCAACGGAGCAACAGACATCCGAAACTGGCGTGCCAATCACGAGTGGGCGCTGCTCGGCGCCCAGACGGTGCTTGCACCGAGCCTCGACGCGGCACAAAGGATGCAGCGCTACACCGGTATCCCCGTGCAGACGGTGTACCACGAGTCGATGATTGATGCAGCACCGGGGCGGCTGGGGCAGGGACTGCGACCGTACCGCGTGGTGCTGCTGGGCGTAATGGCCGCGCACAAGGGATTGAACCACCTCTTGGCCATTGCCGAAGAAGCACAGCGCGTGCGTGCGCCGCTGCACTTCCACGTGATTGGATACCCGCAGACGGAACTGCCGAAAAATCCTGGCTTCAGCTGGAGCGGCCCCTATGAGGAGTCAGCGCTGGATGCCCTGATCCAGGCCTACGATCCAGATGCGTTCCTGTTTCTGTCGCAGGCGCCTGAGACCTACTCTTATACCTTGTCTCATGCACTGCGCGATGGCCGACCGATCGCCGCCAACCGCCTCGGTGCGTTCACCGAACGGCTTGAAGGCGTGCCCAATACACTGATGCTGGCGCATGATGCGCCTGCGGCCGTTGCAGTGCAGACGCTGGTCGCGTGGTTGGACGTCCTGTACGAAAAGGAACATGCATGAAACGGGAATTCGGCACGGGGACCCAGCCCGCTCTGCGTTCGCAGTACGGCGTGCGGGTTGCGGTGATACCCGAGCGCTATGGCGCGGTGATGTCGCCGTGCGCCAGCATCCGCTTGCACGCGTTTACTGAACGCTTTGACGCCGATGTGCGATATCTGGTGCCGGAAGAGCTTTCCGCCTTCGCGCCGGACCTCGTGCTGTGGAATCGTGGTGCGGTCGTTTCCGAGTCGGGGTTGGCGTTGATTGCCGAGGCCGGAAGGAATGGCGCGTCGCTGGTCTACGACCTGGACGACAATTTGCTGGCTATGGATGAGCATCCCGAACGGGAGGCCTATGCGGCCGTCATCGGTGCGGTCCGGACTTCGATCGCGCTTGCCCGGGTCACTTGGTGCTCAACGCGGCGACTGGCCGATGTGGTCAATGATGCTGGCGGTACTGCCCAATGGATGCCCAATGCGTTGGATGCTGATCTTTGGCAGGCTGCACCAGGCGCCGCGTTGCCGTTTCCCGCTACTGGCACCGTGAGGTTGCTGTACATGGGGACGCGCACCCACGACGATGACTTTCGCCTGCTTGATAGTGCGCTGCAGCAAGTATGGGAAAGGCGCCCGAACGCGTTCACCTTGACCCTGGTGGGCGTCAATGCAGGAGAATCCGATACGCGACCTTGGATGGATGTACAGAGTCCGCCGGCCCATGTGGGCGCGTCCTATCCTGCCTTCGTGCACTGGTTCTCGCGCCTGCGCGGATTCCATGCAGGAATGGCGCCGTTGCTTGGCTCGGATTTCAATCGTTGCAAGAGTTCCATCAAGGTGCTGGACTACGCGGCAATGGGTGTGGCGACGCTCGCATCCAACGTGCCCGCATACGCAGACGATGCGCACGAGGATCGTATCTTGGTCGACAATATACCCGGAGCCTGGGTCGAACAGATCGTCTCACTGATTGATCGGCAGCTGGCAGTGGATAAGGTCGCCGCTTGCGCCGCATTGCGCGTGGGACCGGATATGTTCGCCGAGGCCGTGGCCCGTCGTTGGGAAAGTTGCATGCAGATTCTGGGGGAGTGATGAAAGAAGGTCCAATCAAGCGTGCGGCGCAGTGGTTGCTGCCGATCGAGTGGCCACGTATGGCGGCGTTGTTGCTGGCACTTGGCGCTATGGTGGTGACGGTAGCGCGGCTGTTTTCGTGGCCGGGTTTTGCAACGCACGATACCGTGTTCATCACGCAGGAAGCCTTGCGCGGTGAATACACCTCGTATCATCCTGTCCTCAATGCACTCCTGATTCGTTGGCTGGCGGTTCCATTCGAATCCTTCAGCATCTACACCACGTTGCAGATCGTGTTCTGCGCGACGCTGTATCTGCGTAGCGCGACGCTGTTTTCGCGCATGGTCAGCCGACCTGCGTGGATCCTGGTCGGTGTGGCGCTATGGGCTGCAATGCCCAGCACTTATCTCTACCTGGGCATGATTTGGAAGGACGTGCTCTGCGCATACTGTCTGTTGTTCCTGGCGACGCTTGTACTGCAGTCGCGCCAGACCGGCGTGCTCGCCGGCCGTGCCGATGCAGTGCTTCTTGGCCTGTCCTTGTTCTTGATCGTTGCCACCCGCCATGGAATGGCGATCAATTTCCTGCTGCTTCCCTTGGCCTTGGGCGTGCGACGGTTATGGGCTGCACGACCTTACCGGGCTGCCTTCGTGGCTGCAGTGGTCGGCTGGCTGCTCATGTCGGTCGTCACCGCTTCGCCGTTGGTGAAGAACGACGCCGCGCACCTGACCAAGTTGAAAATCTCGGCTGTGTCCGGGCCGTTTCTTGGAATGGTGTCGAACCCGAACGGATATACCAGTAACGATCCAGGCCAGGACCAGGGGCTGGCAGCCCGCGTGTTCGGCCCGGATTACGCCGAGAAGTACCGGCCGGATTATCTGATGAATGAGGTAGTGCTGACCGACGCGCAGGATCTTGATGAGGCTTATCGTAAGATCCTGCGCCGTACGGCGCGGCTTTGCCTGCTCAATGTCTCCCAGTGTGGTTCGGATCGCTTGCAGATGATGCTCGCGACGCTGCAGCCGAGCACTGCTTTCGGCGGCATGAAGTTCTATGACCTGGCAATTTTGGAGAACTGCCCGACGGTCTTCGGCATGGATCCAGACAAGTGCGATGTGCTGGAACGTTTCGAGCGCGGTGAGCGTCCTGGCATGCTGGTCAAGTTCCAGCGCAAGTTCGTTTCATTTTTCGTGGATACCCGCGGTACGACACAGAATCTCTTCGTGTGGAACTTGCTTCCCGCCTTCGTGCTGCTACTGGCATTGCTGGTGTTCACTGCACCGGGCCGTCCACTCTGGGTTGTTTCGCTCTTCGTCCTACTACAGATGATGCTGCCTATGGCAACGTCGATGGCCAATGACTTCCGCTACTACTACTTCCTGGCACCGCTCAGTACGTTACTGGCTGTATTTGTGCTGGGTCGGGTAGTTCATGGTCGCCGCTTCTGGCGTGACCGCCCAACGCATGCCAGTGAGGCAGCCCATGTCTGATGCCACAACGGAAGCGCCGCGCCAGCAAGTCGCCGTGGTGATTCCCTGCTACAAGGTCCGACGCCACATCTTGGGCGTCATCGATGCCATCGGCCCTGAGGTTGATGCGATCTACTGCGTTGACGACCGGTGTCCGGACGCCAGTGGAGACTTCATCGAACAGCAAGCACAGGATCCGCGCGTGGTGGTGTTGCGTCACGAGCAGAACCAAGGCGTGGGCGGTGCCGTAATGACGGGCTACCAGCGCGCGATTGCCGACGGCATGTCGATCCTGGTCAAGGTAGATGGGGATGGGCAGATGGACCCCTCGCTGGTGCCGCTTTTCATTGGCCCGATCCTGAAGGGCCAAGCCGATTACACCAAGGGTAACCGCTTTTGGGATCTGTCCAACATCCGCCGCATGCCGCTGATCCGGCGTATTGGCAATCTGGGTCTGTCGTTCATGACCAAAGCGTCGACCGGTTACTGGGATGTCTTTGATCCTACCAATGGTTACACCGCCATCCATGCCAACGTTGCTGCACGGCTTCCGTATGCCTCGATCAGTCGGCGCTACTTCTTTGAGACCGATATCCTGTTCCGGCTGAACATCATGCGTGCGGTAGTGTGCGATGTGCCGATGGATGCCACCTACGGCGATGAGGAAAGCAATTTAAAGATCAGTCAAGTGCTGACAGAGTTTTCCTACAAGCACGCACGCAACCTCTTCAAGCGTATTGGTTACCGTTACTTCCTGCGCGACCTGTCCATTGCATCGTTCGAACTACTTGCCGGTATGCTGCTGCTGGTCAGTGGCGTGCTCTACGGTGGCTGGCACTGGTGGCAGGCGGTGGAGGCCCAGCAGGCATCCGCTGTCGGGACGGTGGTCTTGCCGTCGATCGCAGTGGTGAGCGGGCTACAGTTCCTGCTGGCCTTCGTCGGATATGACATTGCGAGTATCCCGCGCCAGGTATTGCACCCCTTGTTCGCCCCATTCCGGTCGCGCCGCGCTGAGTAGGTGTCGATGCGGGGCTGGTGGCACCGGCCCCGGGCCTTCCATCAAGCGCCCGACGAGGGCTTGAACACAAGGCGTGAGAAAATCAGATAGTTCCAGGTCGCGATCAACCCCATGACCACGAACTTGGCAAACAGCACGTGTAGATGCAGGCGATCCACCAGCAGCAGCATGGCTAGATTGCCGAGCACTAGGTTGATCGCTGCCAGTACCCCATACCGTGCCAGTTCGCTGGTCCAGCTGCCCTGGCTGTGGAAGACCCAGTGGCGGTTCAGGACAAAGCTGACAACAAAGCCGAATGCGAAGCTGGTCGACTGGCTCAGGACAAGCCACCGGGTGCCTAAAACACCCTGCACTGCAATGAACACCGCGTATTCAGCGGCTGCAGCAGAGCCTCCGGACATCAGGAAACGAACGAGGCGAGGCATCATGCGGTAACGATCATCCGCGTGAAAAGGAGCGCCGCGAACGGCGCTCCTTCACTGTGGACGCAGAACGTCTCAAAGCGCCGCTTCCAGTTCCGGCAGCAGCGTGAACAGGTCACCCACCAGGCCGATGTCGGCGATCTCGAAGATCGGCGAATCCGGGTCCTTGTTGATGGCCACGATGGTGCCGGCATCCTTGATCCCGGTCAGGTGCTGGATGGCGCCGCTGATGCCGACGGCCACGTACAGCTCCGGGGAGATGATCTTGCCGGTCTGGCCCACCTGCAGGTCGCTGGGCACGTAGCCGGCGTCCACGGCGGCACGCGAGGCACCCACGGCGGCGCCGAGCTTGTCGGCCAGCTGGAAGATCACCTTGAAGTTCTCTTCCGAGCCCACGCCACGGCCGCCGGACACGACGCGCTTGGCGCTCTGCAGGTCCGGACGGTCGGTGGCACCGGCGGCCAGGCCGATGAAGCGGGTGTGCGACGGCAGGGGCGCCTCCACGCTGGCCGCTTCAACCGCGGCGCTGCCACCCTTGGCCGCTTCCGGCCAGGACGCGGCACGCACGGTGGCCACGACGATCTGGTCGGCCGGGACCTCCACGGTGATGATCGCGTTGCCGGCGTAGATCGGGCGCTTGAAGCTGTGGCTGCCTTCGACGGTCATCAGGTCGGACACCTGGTTGACGCCCAGCAGGGCGGCCACGCACGGCATCAGGTCCTTGCCGAAGGTGGTCGACGGGCCGAACACGTGGGTGTAGCCGGTGGCCAGCGCGGCGATCTGCGGCGCCAGTACCTGGGCCAGCGCCTGCGCGTTGGCCGGGTTGGCCACGGTCAGCACCTTGGCCACGCCCGCCAGCTGCGCGGCCTCGGCAGCCACGGCGGCCGGGTCGGCGGCCAGCACCAGCACGTCGATGCTGGCGCCGCTGATGGCGGCGGCGGCGCTGACGGTCTTGGCGGTGGCGGCGTTGAGCTTGCCGTCGTGGTGTTCGGCAACAACGAGGATCTTGGTCATTACAGCAACCCCTTCTGCTTGAGTGCGGCGACCAGTTCGGCCGCGTCCTTGACCATCACGCCCTTGCTGCGCTTGACCGGCGCGGCGTACTGGGTGGTCTTGAAGGTATCGGCGGCGTCCACGCCGAGGTCGGCCAGCTGCAGGGTCTCCAACGGCTTGGCCTTGGCCTTCATGATGTCGGGCAGCTTGATGAAGCGCGGCTCGTTCAGGCGCAGGTCGGTGGTGACCACGGCCGGCAGATCCACTTCCAGGGTTTCCAGCCCGGCGTCGACTTCACGGGTGACCGTGGCCTTGCCGTCGGCAATGTCCAGCTTGCTGGCGAAGGTCGCCTGCGGGCGGCCCCACAGCGTGGCCAGCATCTGGCCGGTCTGGTTGGCATCGTCATCGATGGCCTGCTTGCCCAGGATGACCAGGTCCGGCTGTTCCTTTTCGACCAGCTTGAGCAGGGTGCGCGCCGCGGTGAGCGGCTGGATGGCCTGGTCGGTGACCACGTGGATGGCGCGGTTGGCGCCCATGGCCAGGCCATTGCGCAGGTGGGCCTGGGCATCGGCGGGGGCGATGGTGGCCACGACAACCTCGGTGGCGATGCCCTTGTCACGCAGGCGCAGGGCTTCTTCCAGCGCGATTTCGTCAAAGGGGTTGGGCGACAGCTTGACGCCGTCGGTGACCACGCCGGAACCGTCCGGCTTGACCTGAATGCGGACGTTGTAGTCCACCACGCGCTTGTACGCGACGAGGATTTTCATCTGGTGCGGAATCCTTGAATAACGGGGAACGTCCGGCCCTGGCGACAGCAACCGGTTCGGGGGTGGGACCCGGATTCTAACTGGCCGGAGGCAACCATGCGAATGCGTATGGTTGAGGCCGTGCTGGTCATGTCTGCTGCAGATGCAGCATGAGTGTCCGCTTGTTCTCGGTATTCTAGGCTGATATCAGGACCTTCGCCTCGCAGCTCGGTCGTTCGTGGATGTCCGGGTCCTGAACGTCATATCACTTCGAACAGGGATGCCTATGGAAACTTCAAGCTGCCCGGCGTGCGGGCACCCGGTGCGTGAAGGTATTCAAAAGTGGCATCGCCAATGCACGCAGTGCACGTATGAAGGAAGTACGTTGCAGGTAGATATCGATGTGCGGGGCGACCGGGAGGTACTTGATGAATTGCTTCGCGAAGAGGGGCTGGCTGCCTTGCGCCGGCAGAACTTCCGTGTCCTTGCTGATGATGTCTCTGCAAGATTTCCCTCCAACGGGCCGGCCCGACCGCGGCTTCTGGATGTTGGCTGCGCGCACGGCTGGTTCCTCGAAGCCGCTGCGAGCCATTTTGATGTTGTCGGTATCGAGCCAGATGCGCGCGTCGCCGATTCAGCTGTGGCGCGGGGCTTGCCCGCCCGCCGTGGCTTTTTCCCCGATGTGCTGGACGCCCATGAACGTTTCGACGTGATCATCTTCAATGACGTCATGGAGCACATACCCGACATCGTCGCCGCATTACACGCCTGTGCGCTGCACCTGTCCGCTGGAGGCGTTGTGGTAATCAACGCCCCGGCGCGAACGGGCATGCTCTATCGGGTGGCGCGGGTGATGGCGGCGGTGGGGCTGCCGGCCAGCTTCGAGCGGATGTGGCAGAAAGACTTCCCGTCGCCCCACGTGCATTATCTTGATGATCGTAGCGTACGCGCCTTGGGGGCTCGGACAGGTCTATCTCTGGAACGATCCCGTACCCTTCCGTCGCTGAGCGTACGGGGTCTGTACGCCCGAATTCGGTACGATCGTACTGTACCGGCATCAAAAGCCGTTGTTATGACCTGCATTCTGACAATCATGGCGCCGGTGCTTCGATTGCTGCCGGCAGACATAAAAGTGTGGACACTGGCGGCCGCTCGGAACTGAGCCCTCTGGTTTCCGAGCCCCTGGGCTTGCGGCGCGGTATCCTTGACGGTCTAACCTGCGAGTGGAACGCTCTACTCGTTGATGGATCCATTCAAGGAGAACCTTTTCGTGCCTACTTGGCTTGTCACCGGCGGTGCCGGATTCATTGGCGGTAACTTTGTCCTCGAAGCGGTCGCCAAGGGCGTGCGGGTAATCAACCTGGATGCACTGACCTACGCGGGCAACCTGAAGACCCTGGCCCCACTGGAGGGCAACCCGGACCACGTGTTCGTGCACGGCGACATCGGCGACCACTCCCTGGTGGCCCGTCTGCTGGCCGAGCACCAGCCCGATGCGGTGGTGAACTTCGCCGCCGAGAGCCACGTCGACCGTTCCATCGACGGCCCCGGTGCGTTCATCCAGACCAACGTGGTCGGCACCCTGGCCCTGCTGGAATCGGTGCGCGACCACTGGAAGGCGCTGCCCGCCGACAAGGGCGCTGCTTTCCGCTTCCTGCACGTGTCCACCGACGAGGTGTACGGCACGCTGGGCGAGACCGGCAAGTTCACCGAAACGACCCCGTTCGCGCCCAACTCGCCGTATTCGGCGTCCAAGGCGGCCTCGGACCACTTGGTGCGCGCGTTCCACCACACCTACGGGCTGCCGGTGCTGACCACCAACTGCTCCAACAACTACGGTCCGTACCACTTCCCCGAGAAGCTGATCCCGCTGGTGATCGCCAAGGCCCTGGCCGGCGAACCGCTGCCGGTGTACGGCGATGGCAAGCAGGTACGCGACTGGCTGTTCGTGTCCGACCACTGCGAGGCGATCCGCACCGTGCTTGCCAAGGGCCAGGTGGGCGAGACCTACAACGTGGGCGGCAACTCGGAGAAGGAGAACATCGAAGTGGTGCACGCGATCTGCGCGCTGCTCGATGCCCGCCGCCCGCGCGAGGACGGCCAGCCGCGCAGTAGCCAGATCACCTACGTCGCCGACCGTCCGGGCCATGACCGCCGCTACGCGATCGACGCCAGCAAGTTGAAGGACCAGCTGGGCTGGGAGCCGAAGTACACCTTCGAGCAGGGCATCGGCTTCACGGTCGACTGGTACCTGGACAACCAGGAATGGGTGAACGGCGTGCTTGACGGCAGCTACCGCCTGCAGCGCATCGGCACCGCCGCCTGAGCGGCGGCCATCCACAGACAGAGGACCACCGCATGACTCAACGCAAGGGCATCATCCTGGCGGGCGGCTCGGGCACGCGCCTGTACCCGATCACCAAAGGCGTCAGCAAACAGCTGTTGCCGGTGTACGACAAGCCGATGATCTACTACCCGCTCAGCGTGCTGATGCTGGCGGGCATCCGCGATGTACTGATCATCAACACCCCGCACGAGCAGGTGTTGTTCCAGGCGCTGCTGGGCGACGGTTCGCAGTGGGGCATGAACATCGAGTACGCCGTGCAGCCCAGTCCCGATGGGCTGGCGCAGGCCTACCTGATCGGCCGTGATTTCATCGACGGCAAGCCGAGCTGCCTGGTACTGGGCGACAACATCTTCCACGGCCATGGGCTGCGCGAAGTGCTGCGCAACGCCGACCAGCGCGATACCGGCGCCACCGTGTTCGGCTACTGGGTCAACGATCCGGAGCGCTACGGTGTGGCCGAGTTCGACAAGGCCGGCAAGGTCATCGACCTGGTCGAGAAGCCCGAAAAGCCGCGCTCCAACTACGCCGTGACCGGCCTGTACTTCTACGACGGCAATGCCAGCCACCACGCCGCCGAACTGAAGCCGTCGGCGCGTGGCGAACTGGAAATCACCGACCTCAACCAGCGCTACCTGCGCGAGGGCAACCTGCATCTGGAAGCGCTGGGCCGCGGCTATGCGTGGCTGGACACCGGCACCCATCAGTCGTTGCTGGAGGCGTCCAACTTCATCGAGACCATCCAGACCCGTCAGGGCTTGCAGGTGTGTTGCCCGGAAGAAATCGCCTTCGGCCAGGGCTGGATCAACGCCGAGCAGCTGGAAGCGCTGGCGGCACCACTGATCAAGAACGGCTACGGCCAATACCTGCACACCCTGGCGGTACGAGGAGTTGTTCCGTGAAAATCATTGAAACCAAACTGCCCGGTTGCGTGGTGATCGAACCGGCGGTGTTCGGCGACGAGCGCGGCTTCTTCTTCGAAACCTGGAACGCCGAGCGTTTCGGCCAGCATGGCCTGCCCACGAAGTTCGTGCAGAGCAACGTCTCCACCTCGGCCAAGGGCGTGCTGCGTGGCCTGCATTACCAGTGGCCGCGCCCGCAGGGCAAGCTGGTCAGCGTGCTGGAAGGCGAGGTCTACGACGTGGCCGTGGACATCCGCCGCGGCTCGCCGACCTTCGGCCAGTGGGAAGCGGTCGTGTTGAGCGCCGACAACAAGAAGCAGTTCTGGATTCCGGAAGGGTTCGCGCACGGTTTCGCCGTGCTCAGCGAGCGTGCGGTCTTCAGCTACCTGTGCACCGAGGTGTACCTGAAGGACTTCGACGCCGGCGTGCGCTGGAACGATGCCGACATCGCCGTGGACTGGCCGATCAGCGGCCCGACCCTGTCGGCCAAGGACGAAGCAGCCCCGTTCCTGAAGGACATTGCCGACGACCGCCTGCCGGTCTTCCAGCCGTGACGGTGCTGCTGTTCGGCGGCAACGGTCAACTGGGCCAGGAACTGCGGCGCGCGCTGGCGCCACTTGGTGAGATGGTCGTGACGACCCGCAGTGGCACGCTGCCCGATGGCAGTACCTGCGAAGTGGCCGACTTCAACGCGCCCGCGTCGTTGACGGCACTGCTCGATCGGGTTCGCCCCGACGTGGTGGTCAATGCCGCCGCCTACACCGCGGTGGACCGCGCCGAGGACGACCGCGATGCCGCCTGGCGCGCCAATGCCGAAGCCCCGGGCGTGATTGCACGCTGGTGCGCGGCGGCCGGCGTGCCGCTGGTGCATTACTCCACCGACTACGTCTTCGACGGCCAGGGCAGCCGCCCGTACCGCGAAGAGGATGCCACCGCACCGCTCGGTGCCTACGGTGGCAGCAAGCTGGACGGCGAGGAGGCGATCCGCGCCGCCGGCGGGCGTCATCTGATCTTCCGCACGGCGTGGGTGTACGCCTCGCACAGCGCCAACTTCCTGCGCACCATGCTGCGTGTGGGGGCCGAGCGCGATGTGCTGCGCGTGGTCGCCGACCAGGTCGGCACGCCGACCCCGGCGGCGTTGATTGCCGATGTCACCGCCCAGGCGCTGCAGCATCCCGGTGGCCTGTCCGGCACATGGCACCTGACCGCCAACGGGGAGACCAGCTGGCACGGATTTGCCGAGGCGATCTTCGCCGAGGCGGTGGCAGCGGGAAAACTGGCGCGCGCTCCGAAGATCGAGGCGATCACCACCGCCGAGTACCCGACCCCGGCCAGGCGCCCGGCCTATTCGGGCCTGGACGTGACCCGGCTTGAGTCGGATTTCGGCATTGCCCTGCCCAGCTGGCAGGATGGCCTGAAGCGGGTCATCGCCGAGCTGTAACGGCGCGCCCCGTCCGGATGCAAAAAAAACCCGGCCTTGGCCGGGTTTTTTCTGTCTGCGGCGTGCCGGTCAGGCGCGGCCGTAGGTGTCTTCGAAGCGGACGATGTCGTCCTCGCCCAGGTAACTGCCCGACTGCACTTCGATCAGTTCCAACGGCAGCTTGCCCGGGTTCTTCAACCGGTGGGTGACACCCAGCGGAATATAGGTGCTCTGGTTTTCGGTCAGCAGCAGCACGTCATCACCGCGGGTGACTTCGGCCGTGCCGCTGACCACGATCCAGTGCTCGGCGCGGTGGTGGTGCATCTGCAGGCTGAGCGTGGCGCCGGGCTTGACGGTGATGCGCTTGACCTGGAAACGCTCACCGTGGTCGATGGAATCGTAGGCGCCCCACGGGCGGTACACCTTGCGGTGCCACGTCGCCTCGGGGCGACCCTCGGCCTTGATCCGCGCGACCACCTGTTTGATTTCCTGCATGCGGTCGCTCTTGCCGACCATGACCGCATCATCGGTCTCCACCACGATCACATCCTCCAGGCCGACCAGCGCGATCAGGCGTTCGCCGTAGGCATAGGTGTTGTGGCAGTCGATCGCGATTACGTCGCCGTGGTGCGCGTTGCCATCGGCATCCTGCGCCGATACGTCGCGCAGTGCCGTCCACGAGCCGACGTCGTTCCAGCCGGCATCCAGTGCCACCACCACGGCATCGGCGGTCTTTTCCATCACCGCGTAGTCGATCGAATCCGACGGCACCGCCCTGAACGCGTCCTTGTCGAGACGGGTGAAGTCCGCATCGCGGCGGGCCTGCTGCCAGGCGGTGCGGCTGGCCGCCAGCATGGCCGGGTTGAACCGTTCCAGCTCGGCCAGGTAGCGCGAGGCCTTGAACAGGAACATGCCGCTGTTCCAGAAGTACTCGCCCGACTGCACGTACTGCTGGGCAGTCTCGGCATCGGGCTTTTCGACGAAGCGCTCCACCGGGCGCACGTCGCCCTGCGCACCGGCCTTGATGTAGCCGTAGCCGGTTTCCGGGCCGGTCGGCACGATGCCGAAGGTGACCAGCTTGCCCACGCGTGCGGCCGGCAGGGCACGCAGCACGGCGGCGCGGAACGCTGCTTCATCGGCGATGACGTGGTCCGACGGCAGCACCAGCAGTACCGCATCGTCACCTTCCCGGGTGGCCTCCAGCGCTGCAACGGCGATGGCAGGCGCGGTGTTGCGGCCGACCGGCTCCAGCAGGATCGCCTGCGGCTGTACGCCCAGTTGCTGCAGCTGCTCGGCAGCCACGAACCGGTGTTCTTCGTTGGCCACGATCAGCGGCGCACGGCCGGCGATCGGCGCAACACGCTGCCAAGTGGCCTGCAGCATGGTCTGCTCGCCGGCCAGCGCGAGGAACTGCTTGGGGTAGGCTTCGCGGGACAGCGGCCACAGCCGGGTGCCGGAGCCGCCGGAGAGAATGACGGGCAGAATATCGTTCATCGGACCTTCTCAGGATGCCTTGAGCAGCTGGGAAATTTCATCGGTGCGCTGCTGCAGCAACGCCGCATCGCCACGGGTTTCAACATTCAGGCGCAGCAGCGGTTCGGTGTTGGAGCTGCGCAGGTTGAAGCGCCAGGTGCCGAAATCGGCGCTGATGCCATCGGTATGGTCCAGCGCCGGGGACTGCGCGGCGTAGTGGTCCATCACCCGCGCAACGGCGGCCTTGGCATCGGTCACCTTGAAGTTGATCTCGCCGCTGCACGGGAACTTGGCCATGCGCGCCTCGACCAGATCGGCCAGCGAGCGCCCGGATTCGGACACCAGCGCGCCGATCAGCAGCCACGGAATCATGCCGGAGTCGGCGTAGGCGAACTCGCGGAAATAATGGTGCGCGCTCATTTCGCCGCCGTAGACGGCGTTCTCGCTGCGCATCTTTTCCTTGATGAAGGCGTGCCCGCTCTTGCACAGCACCGGCTGGCCGCCGGCGGCTTCCACCATTTCCACCGTGTTCCAGGTCAGGCGCGGGTCGTGCACGATCTTGCCGCCCGGCTGGCGGGCCAGGATCGCCTGCGCGAGCAGGCCCACCAGGTAATAGCCCTCGATGAAGCGGCCGGTGTGGTCGAAGAAGAAGCAGCGGTCGAAGTCGCCGTCCCAGGCAATGCCGAAATCCGCGCCATGCTCGCGCACGGCCTGCGCGGTCAGTTCGCGGTTTTCCGGCAGCAGCGGGTTGGGGATGCCGTTGGGGAAGCTGCCATCGGGTTCGTGGCAGATGCGGATGAATTCAAACGGCAGGTGCGGGGCAAGCAGGTCGACGATGGTGCCGGCGCCGCCATTGCCTGCGTTGACCACCAGCTTGAGGGGCTTGAGTTGGGTGCTGTCCACATAGGACAGCAGATGCTGGACGTAGGCGCTCTTGTCCGGGTGCGACTGCAGGCCACCGGTGGCGGCGGCCGCAACGCCGGTGTCGGCTTCCACGGCATCGGAGATCGCCAGCAGGCCCGTGTCCGAACTGATCGGGCGGGCCTGCTCCTTGACCAGCTTCATGCCGTTGTAGTCCATCGGGTTGTGGCTGGCGGTGACCATCACACCGCCGGCGGCGTTGAGGTGGTCCACCTGGAAATAGACTTCCTCGGTGCCACACAGGCCGATGTCCAGCACGTCGCGGCCGGCGCCTCGCAGACCGGCGGTGAGTGCGTCCTGCAGCGCTGCGCTGGTCAGACGCACGTCGTGGCCCACCACCACGGTACCGGGGGCAAGCTGATCGGCCAGGGCCACGCCGATGCGGCGGGCCAGGTCTTCGTTCAGCTCGTCCGGCACCCGGCCGCGGATGTCATATGCCTTGAATGCGGGGAGGGTCATCGATTCAATCCTTGAGACAGTCAGCGGGCTAGTTTAGCCGCTGCCATGTATGGGAATCGTTTTCATGCCCTGCCGCGGGTAAACGCTGCTTCAGGCGCGGCGGGAAACCCGGGCGTACTGGCTACAATGCCTCCTTACATCAACGAGGTGAGGGCGTAGATGAGCAAGTCCCCAGATACGGCCGGCCGGCGCAGCAAGCGCTACGCCAGCGCCGCCGAGGCGCTGCACGGCGTGGTTGCCGATGGCCAGACGCTGGCGGTGGGCGGTTTCGGCCTGTGCGGCATCCCCGAGGCGCTGATCGCCGCGCTGCGCGACAGCGCGGTCAAGGGCCTGACGGTGATTTCCAACAATGCCGGCGTGGATGGCTTCGGCCTGGGCCAGCTGCTGGAAACCCGCCAGATCCAGAAGATGATTTCGTCCTACGTGGGCGAGAACAAGGAGTTCGAACGGCAGTTCCTGGCCGGTGAACTGGAGCTGGAGTTCAACCCGCAGGGCACCCTGGCCGAGCGCCTGCGCGCCGGCGGTGCCGGCATTCCGGCCTTCTTCACTGCCACCGGCTACGGCACGGTGGTGGCCGAAGGCAAGGAAACCCGCGAATTCGACGGCAAGCACTTCGTGCTGGAAACCGCGCTGCGCGCCGACGTGGCCCTGGTCAAGGCGTGGAAGGCCGACGAGGCCGGCAACCTGGTGTTCCGCAAGACCGCGCGCAACTTCAACCCGGCCTGCGCGATGGCCGGCAAGGTCTGCATCGTCGAGGTCGAAGAAGTGGTGCCGCTGGGCAGCATCGACCCCGACCAGGTGCACCTGCCGGGCATCTACGTGCACCGCATCGTGCACAACCCCACGCCTGAAAAGCGTATCGAACAGCGCACCGTCCGCGCGGAGGGCAACTGAGATGGCTTGGACCCGCGATGAAATGGCCGCGCGCGCAGCGCATGAGCTCACTGATGGCGCGTACGTCAACCTGGGCATCGGCCTGCCGACGCTGGTGGCCAACCATATCCCCGAGGGTGTGGATGTGTGGCTGCAGTCGGAGAACGGCCTGCTCGGTATCGGCCCGTTCCCGACCGATGCCGAGGTCGATGCCGACCTGATCAATGCCGGCAAGCAGACCGTTACCGCGCGCGCCGGCGCCAGCTACTTCGGCAGCCACGACAGCTTCGCGATGATCCGCGGCGGCCACATCAACCTGGCCATCCTGGGCGCGATGCAGGTGACCGCCAGCGGTGATCTGGCCAACTGGATGGTGCCGGGCAAGATGGTCAAGGGCATGGGCGGGGCGATGGACCTGGTGGCCGGCGTGCAGCGCGTGGTGGTGCTGATGGAGCACACCGCCAAGAACGGCGAGCACAAGATCCTGCCCGAGTGCACGCTGCCGCTGACCGGCGTGGGCGTGGTCGACCGCATCATCACCGACCTGGCCGTGTTCGACGTGACCGACACCGGCCTGGTGCTGGTTGAAGCCGCGCCGGGCGTGGGCATCGACGAGCTGAAGGAAAAGACCGGCGTGGCCTTCGGCCAGGCCTGATTCGGCGTGCCGGGGTGCCCGCGCAAGCGGGCGCTCCGGCCACCCACGAGGACCGCATGGACCTGCATCTGCGCGACGCCGACGTACGCTGGCACCGCCACTGGCTGGCGGCTGCCGATGCCGATGCCCTGCAGCGCACGCTGCGCGAGCAGGTGCCCTGGGAGGTGCACCGCATCCGCATGTTCGGGCGCCAGGTGGACTCGCCGCGGTTGAGCTGCTGGATGGGCGACCCGGCGGCGCGTTACCGCTATTCGGGCACCGACTTCGTGCCGGCGCCGTGGCACCCGGCGTTGCTGCCGCTGCGCGAGCGACTCGCGGCGTTCTGCGGGGCGTCCTTCAACAGCGTGCTGCTCAATCGCTACCGCGACGGTGACGACGGCATGGGCTGGCACAGCGACAACGAACCCGAGCTGGGACCGGCACCGCTGATCGCCTCACTGAGTCTGGGCGCCGAACGCCGCTTCGCGCTGCGCCGTCGCGACGACCATGCCAAAAAAGCCGAGGTCGTGCTCGGCCACGGCGACCTGCTGCTGATGGGCGGCGCCACCCAGCGCCATTACCAGCACGCACTGCCGAAAAGCACCCGGCCGCTGGCCGAGCGCATCAACCTCACATTTCGTTGGATCCAGCCGGGGACATGACCGGCGCGCGCAGGGCTCAGCCGCGCACCAGGTCGACCACTGCCGACAACACGCCGCGCCCGAACCGCTGGTAGTTGCAGGATAGGAGTTCGCCAACGATGCGCGGAATGCGTTGGAGACGACCGGCCGGCAGGTCGGCGCGGAAGGCCACATGCTGCTGCTTCCGCTCGACCCACGCCAATGTGGGGGCCGGGAGACCCACGCTGCGGCCGCGTTCGAGCAACTCCACGCATTGAATCCGCTCGGTCTTCAGCTGCCGCATGCGGCGCGCATGGCGCGGTGCACGGTCGTTGCCTCCCAGACCGAGCTGATTGCCGTCATGCAGGCGATAGCTGATCAGTGGCTCGGGCAGGCTGTCGATGTGTCCACGCATCGCCGCCAGGGTACCAATCCAGGCGTCGTGCACCCAGTCGGTTTCAGGCAGCGGCAGTGCATCTGCCAGGACGGCGCGCCGCAGCGCCATTGCTGCGCCGGTCATGAGGTTTCGCTGTAGCATCAACCGGAAGCCGTCACCGGCATGCATCCGGCGCAGCGTTCTCCCGTTGATACCCAGTGCATCAAAAAGCCGTTTCGGCAGCGTCGCGCCCTGCCCATCTATCAGCAGTGCGTCGCTGTGCACCGCCAGCAGGCTGGGGCGCGCAGCGAACTCGGCGCAGATTCGCGCCACTTTCCCCGCATGCCAGACGTCGTCCTGGTCGCACAGGAAGATGACCTCGCCGCTGCAGGCCCGCAGCGCACCATCGAAATTGCGGCGGTAGCCCACGTTCTGCGGATTGGCCTGCAGGTCCACGGCAATGCCAAGCGCTTCGGCCCGCGGCACGAACGCGCGCAGCAGGTCCATGCTGGTATCGGTGGAGACGTCATCGCGGATGACGATCTGGTCAGGCCGGCGCGTCTGGGCGAGCAGGCTGTCCAGCTGCGCCTGCAGGTAGCGCTCGCCATTGTAGGTACACATGGCGATGGAGACGGTGGACGGCATCGGACTTCGGCGGACGGAGCGGGTGCCTATTATCGCATGCAGGCGCTGCGTGACCTGCAGCGCCCGGCCGGTGGCAGCGGGGGCATCAACGCACCCGCGTCGGCGTGACCTGCGCCTGTTGGTAATCGGCCTGGCCGCTCACCAGCGTCCAGCCCACCACCTCGGACGTGGTCGCCTGCAGGCCCTGTTCGAACGCGCGGGCGACATCGGCGGTGGCGGTACTGGGCACCGGCTGCTCCTGGCGGAACGTGCGGTCGGCGACCACGCGCTGGTCCACCACGTGGATCAGCTTGGCGTTCACTTCGATCAGCGCCGTCGGGGTGGCCTGGCCGCGGTAATCGGCCTCGAAGCGCCGCACGTCCAGGGCCAGCTTGTAGTCGGCGCGGATGCCGGTGGTGGCGCGGGCAACCCCGTTGATGCGGCCGGAATCCTCGAAGCCGCGCACCAGTGCATCGTCGAGCATGTCGGTGGCCGGCTGCGCCCAGCTCACGCCCTTGTACACCTCCAGTTCGGAGGGGGAAGGGCGCACGTTGATGCGCGGGCTGTCGACCACGCGTGCCGCGCTGGGCTTGACCAGCACCAGCTGCCAGTCGACCTTGGGCCAGCCGGGGTCGGCCTGGATGCGCACGACCGGCGAATAGATGGTGACTGCGCTGCGTTCGTTGCTGCCCAGCAGCGAACAGCCGCCCAGCAGGGCGAGCATCGCCGCCGGCAACAGGATCCGGGTGAGAGTCGGGCGGCTCATTTGGGTTCGAACTCCTTGGGCGCGTCACGGCCCAGCAGATAGCGTGCCGGGTTGTTGTCGAGGCGGTCGCTGACCCGGCGCAGGTCGCGGATCAGCCCGCGCAGCTCGGTCAGGGTCGGGCCAAGCTGGGCCAGGCCATCGTTGGCGAAGCTGTTGATCGCCGCGCGGTTCTCGCCGAGGATCGAATCGGCATTGCCGGCGGCCGAATCCAGCTTGCTCAGGGTAGTTTCCAGCTTGTCCAGGATCGGCGGCAGCTGCTGGACCAGGTTCGTGTCCAGGCGCTGGATGGTGCCGTTGGTGCTCTTGAGGGTGACATCCAGGCTGCGCGCGGCGTCGCGCGCGCTGAGCAGCAGCGCCTGGGTGCCCTGGTCGCGGTCGGCCAGGCCGCCGCTGATGGTTTCCAGGTTGGCCAGGGTGGCGTTGATGCTGGCCACGTTGCGGTCGCTCAGCACCTGGTCCATGCGCTCGACGATGCGGTTGGCCACGTCGGTGATGTTCTGCAATGCCGACGGTGTGGTCGGAATGATCGGCGCCGGGTCCTTGTTGACCGCGGTCAGTGCGGCGGCCTGCGGGGTGCCGCCGCTGAGCTGGATGATCGACGGGCCGGTCAGACTGGTGATGGCCAGCTTGGCGCGGGTGTCGGTCTTGATCGGGGTGTTGGAGTTCAGGCGGATGCGCGCCACCACCTGGCGCGGGTCGTCCGGCACCAGGTTCAGTTCGGTGATCGAGCCGACCGCGATGCCGTTGTACTGCACCGGGCTGCCTACCGTCAGGCCGGTGACGGCTTCGCGGAAGACCACCCGGTATTCGGTCCAGGTGCGATCGGAGGAGTACTTGGCCGCCCACAGGCCGAAGGCCAGCAGCGCCAGTCCCACCACCAGGGTGAAGGCGCCGATCAGGACGTAATTGGCTTTGGTTTCCATGGCTTACTCGATCTCGTTCTTTGCGCTTCGCGCCGCGCGGGCGCGGGGTCCGTGGAAATACTCCTGGATCCACGGGTGGTCCAGCTGTTCGATCTCGTGCAGCGGGGCATTGGCGATGACCTTCTTGTCAGCCAGCACCGCCACCCGGTCACAGATGGCATACAGCGTGTCCAGATCGTGTGTGATCAGGAAGACGGTCAGGCCCAGCGCTTCCTGCAGGGTCTTGATGAGCCGGTCGAAGGCGGCCGCGCCGATCGGGTCCAGCCCGGCGGTGGGCTCGTCCAGGAACAGCAGCGGCGGATCCAGCGCCAGCGCACGGGCCAGGCCGGCGCGCTTGCGCATGCCGCCGGACAACTGCGAGGGCAGCTTGTTGATCGCATCGGCCGGCAGCCCGGCCAGCTTCACCTTGAGCAGGGCCAGTTCGTAGTGCCAGCGCTCGGGCAGTTCGCGGTGGTGTTCTTTCAGTGGCACCTGCACGTTCTCGCCCACGGTCAGCGACGAGAACAGCGCACCGTCCTGGAACAGCACGCCGGTATTGCGTTCGATGTGCAGGCGGCTGGCGGGGTCGCTGGAGCGTGCATCCACGCCCAGCACCTCGATCTGGCCATCATCGGGTTCGCGCAGGCCGAGGATGCTGCGCATCAGCACCGACTTGCCGGTACCCGAACCGCCCACCACGCCCAGGATTTCGCCGCGGCGCACGTCCAGGTCGACGCCGTCGTGCACCAGCTGCGCACCGAAACGGTTGACCAGCCCGCGCACGCGGATCACCAAGTCGGGATCGGCGCTGTCGGGTGCGCTGCGGTCTGCGGCAGGGGCGGTGTCGGTGGTCATGCGGTTACCAGCCCATCTTCATGAACCACAGGGCGGCGAACGCGTCGAGGATGATCACCAGCGAAATGGCCTGGACCACGCTGGAGGTGGTGCGCTCACCGACCGACTGTGCGGTGCCTTCCACCTTCAGGCCTTCCAGGCAGCCGATCAGGCCGATCACCAGCGCGAACACCGGCGCCTTGGACAGGCCCACCAGCATGTTGCGCACTTCCATGGTCTCGTACATGCGCGCGATGTACATCTGCGGCGGGATGCCAAGGTCGAACGCGCCGACGGTGACGCCCCCGGCGAGGCCGGCCATCATCGCGATGAAGGTCAGCAGCGGCAAGGTGATAAGCAGTGCGACCAGGCGCGGCAGTACCAGCAGGTCGATCGGATCCAGGCCGAGGGTTTTCATCGCATCGATTTCCTCGCGGGCCTTCATCGCGCCGATCTGCGCGGTGAAGGCGCTGGCGGTGCGGCCGGCCAGCACGATGGCGGTGAGCAGCACGGCGAATTCGCGCAGGAAGGCGATGCTGACCAGTTCGACCACGTAAATTTCCGCGCCGAAGTCGCGCAGGATGGTCGAGCCGAGGAAGGCGATGACGGCGCCCACGAGGTAGGACAGCAGGGCCACCAGCGGCACGGCATCCAGCCCGACCTGTTCCATCTGGGCGACGGTGGCGGTGAGCCGGAAACGGCGCGGTTCCTTGATCAGGCGCGCGCCCTTGACCAGGTTCTCGCCGAGGAAGCTGGCCAGTGCCACGATGTTGTGGCCCATGCCGTGCACGCTGACGCCGAGGCGTTCCAGCGCGGCCAGGACGCCGAAGTCGCGCTTGGGCCTTGGGCGGTCATCGGCCACTTCTTCGATGGTGCACACCAGCGCGCGGTGTTCTTCGCGGAAGGCCAGGGCGTCCTCGCCCAGGTCGGCACGCCGCGCCACGCGCAGGACCTGCAGCACGCCGGCGGAGTCGAGCACGGTGATGCCGCTGGCGTCGATGCCGGTGAGCGTGTCGGGAATGCCGCGCAGCACTTCGGCCGCGGCCAGCGCGGTATGCAGGGTCCAGTGGCCGGACAACCGGACCAGGCCGGGGTCCTGCGCATCCTGTTCGAGATGGGGGGCGTGTGTGTGCGTCATGGGCGTCCTGCCGCGCAGCATACCTTGTCCGTGTAGACGGCAAGTGTGTGGCAGGCAACATGAATGTTCAGCCGGGCAGGCTTCGGGTAATACTACGAAACATGTCCGCCGAGACCGCCACCATCGTTACCCCCCAGGCCACCTACGCGCAGCGCGTGGCATTCGTATCGGAAATGGCCGGGCGCCTGCACAGCTATGGCACCACGGCGCAGCGGCTGGAGGCGGCGGTGGTCGCGCTGGCGCAGCGGCTGGACCTGGATTGCGAGCCGTGGTCGAATCCGACCGGGCTGATCCTGAGTTTCAGCGACCCGACCAAGGCGATCGGTTCGTCGGACATCACGCGGGTGATCCGACTGGCGCCGGGCGAAAACGACCTGCATAAACTGAGCATCGCCGACCAGATCACCGATGCGGTGGCCAACGGCACGATGAGCATCGCGCAGGGCCACACGGCGCTGCGGCAGTTGGACAAGGATCCGGGCCGGCGGGGCAAAATCCGGATGATTCTGTCCTACAGCCTGGGTGCGGCGGGCGTGGCCGGCTTGTGGAAGCTGCCGTGGCTGGATATCGCGACGGCGGGGATGATCGGGTTGTTGATCGGGCTGATGACGCTGTACACCGACCGCCGGCCGGCCAGCCGGGAGGCAAGCGAGGCGTTGGCGGCGCTGCTGGCCGGTACGGTGGCGGCGCTGGTAGCGTCGTTCCTGGGGCCGTTGAATCTCAATACGGTGATCATCGCGTCGCTGGTGGTGATGCTGCCGGGGATGTCGTTGACCAATGCGGTGAACGAGCTGGCGAGCCAGCACTGGGTTTCGGGGACGGCGCGGTTTGCCGGTGCGATCACGACGATTCTGAAACTGACGGTGGGCGCGGTGATCGCGGTGACGCTGTCGGGGATCATCGGGCTGGACCCGCAGGTGCGGGCGTCGCGGCCGCAGGCCGACTGGGTGGAATGGAGCGCGCTGCTGGTGGCGGCGTTCGCGTTCGCGATGCTGTTCAAGGCCAATCGCCGCGATTATCCGTGGGTGATGGCGGCTTCTGTTGCCGGGTATGCGATTTCGAAATTCGCCGGGCAGGCATGGGGGTTGCCGGCGGGTATTTTCATGTCGGCAATGGTGATGACGGCGGCGGGCAATCTGTTCGGTCGGTGGGTGCAGCGGCCGGGCGCGATCATCCGGTTGCCGGGGATCATCATGCTGGTGCCGGGCAGTACGAGTCTGCGCGGGGTGCTGACGCTGGTGCAGCAGCAGGATATGAGCGCAGGCCAGACGGTGCTGATGACGGTGCTCAATGTGGTGATGGCGCTGGTGGCCGGGCTGCTGTTCGGCAACCTGCTGGTGCCGGCGCGGAAGAATCTCTGAGCGTTCGGGCCCAGATCCAAATCAAGTCCAAGTCCAAGTCCTTGTAACCTCCTGCATCGTGCTGGGCCGGGGGGTGTGGGTTCCCGGGACACGCCGCAAGTACGTCCGTGTAGGCTCCGTCGGCGCATCCATGCGCCTCAGGGTCCCGGGAACCCACACCCCCCGACCCTCGACAGTTTGCTGGTGGCCATAATCAAGCAAGAGCGGAAGCCTGCTTCGGCCGATCAGCCGCTTTCGCTTTTTTGTTGGGTACCGACCCACTGTCAGAGGGCGGGTACGGGTGGGTTGGCGGGACCGTTGGGCGCCATGGGTCCGGCGCATGCGCCGGACGGGTTGGGCAGGACGCCCAACCCCGGTCTTGCCGTTTGTGCAGGACTGCACAAACGAGCAAGGCGCCCACGAGCCTCCA
>Ga0182008_10000340_pt1 | contig 36365 bp, 35 predicted proteins | sample Sormic07211129_1_FD_120482 | JGI IMG/M metagenome (GOLD analysis project Ga0182008, IMG submission 120482) | Rhizosphere microbial communities from Sorghum bicolor, Mead, Nebraska, USA - 072115-129_1 metaG | ecosystem: Host-associated > Plants > Roots > Rhizosphere | place: USA: Nebraska...
CGGGCCTGAGGTATAATGACAACTCGGCGTGTGCTGCGTGCGCCCGGGGCTACCCCGAATACGGAGAACGACATTTTCGTTTTCCGTGAGGTTTTATGATGCGCGCAGCGTTCCATCTCTATTGGCGTCAACTGATTGAAGCACCGCTTTCCGCGGGCTCTGTTTTTTTCCTTTCCCACTCCTCGTCTACGCCTGCCCGGCCTGCTTGTGCTTGCGCTTGTATTGGCACTTCTTCCGTCATTGACCTCGCCGAGCGTGCTTGCGCCCGGAGGGCCTGGTGCGTCGTGGACATCCATTCGTTCAAGGAGCATGCGGCATGAGCACCACTACCTCACTGAAACACCATTCCGTTCTACAGCGCTTCCTCGCCAGTGACGCGGGCGGCATCCTGCTGATGGCAGCGGCCGTGGCCGCCCTGATTATCGCCAACAGTCCGCTGGCCGGCGTCTACCAGCATTTTCTGCATTGGCAAACAGGTCCCGTGCTCAGCGACAAACTGGGCCCGATGACAACCCACCTCTGGGTCAACGACGGGCTGATGGCGGTCTTTTTCCTCCTGGTCGGGCTCGAGATCAAACGGGAACTGGTCGATGGCCGGCTCTCGACGTGGGAGCAGCGACGCCTGCCGGCATTGCCTGCACTGCTGGGGATGGCATTTCCGGCCGCGATCTACGTTTTACTCACTGCGAAACAGCCCTTGCTGATGAATGGCTGGGCGATACCTGCCGCGACGGACATCGCGTTCGCCATGGGAGTGCTGGCGCTGCTGGGACGCCATGCGCCCTTGTCCTTGAAACTGCTGCTTGTTTCAGTGGCCATTATCGATGACATGGGCGCTGTCGCCATCATCGCCGTTTTCTATACCGCCTCCATCAATGCCGGCGCACTTGCCGCCGCGGCCGCCATCGTCGTGGTGTTATTTGCCTTGAACAAGCTTCGCGTGATGAAACTATGGCCGTATCTGATCGGCCTGGCCCTGCTTTGGTATGTCACGCTGCTCTCCGGCGTGCACGCAACGATCGCCGGCGTGGTGGGCGCCTTCCTGATCCCCTACATTCCGACCCCAGGCACGCCGGATGCGCCTGATTCGCCCCTGCACCGGCTCGAACACGCCTTGCATCCATGGGTCGGTTTCCTGGTGGTCCCGGTATTCGGCTTCGTCAACGCTGGCGTCTCGTTTGCGGGACTCTCGCCATCAGCCATGTGGGCGCCGCTCCCGCTTGGCATTGCCGCAGGTCTTTTCCTCGGCAAGCAACTGGGTGTGTTCGCTGGTGTCATGCTGGCGGTGAAGAGCGGACTTGCTGGCAAGCCACGTGGAAGCACCTGGCTGCAAATTTATGCGGTCTCGATGCTTTGTGGTATCGGTTTTACGATGAGCCTGTTCATCAGTGGCCTGGCATTTCCTGGCCATCCAGCGTATGTCGAGGAAGCCAAGATCGGCATCCTGCTTGGCTCTCTCCTGTCGGCCATTGTTGCTTGCCTGATTCTGCGTTTTGCGCCGAAGGCAAAAGACCAGTGTGAGCATGACAGTGTGCAGGCAGACGAAATTCGCCGCGATGGAGACGTGGCGACAATATAATGCGGCACTCCGTCGAGGCCTGCACTTGCCTCGACGGGTGCTGTGTCAGCGCACGGCCGCCAATAACAGACTTGCCAGGCACCGCATATGTACAAAAACAGGTTTACATTAATTCCATAATTCGACTATTATAGAATTATGAAATTAAAGAGTGCGTATGGAAACCAGGAGTGAAGGAATCGTCATGACCGAAAAAGTGTACAACGTGTTGTTTCTCTGTACCGGCAACTCAGCCCGCAGCGTCATGGCGGAGGCGCTCGTCTCCACCATGGGAAAAGGCCGCTTCCGCGGCTTTTCGGCCGGCAGCCATCCGGGCGGCAGCGTCAACCCGTTCGCCATCGAGCAAATTGAAGCGACCGGCTATCCGCTCGACAAACTGCGCAGCAAGAGCTGGGATGAATTTGGTACCGCGGACGCACCGCACATGGATTTCGTCATTACCGTGTGCGATAACGCCGCCGGCGAGGTCTGCCCATATTGGCCAGGCCATCCGCTTTCGGCGCACTGGGGATTCGAAGACCCGGCTGCGGCCACCGGCACCGATGAAGAAAGGCGCGCGGTATTTCACAAGGTATTCCGCCAGATCATGACGCGGATGAACGTCTTCGTCAGTCTGCCGCTGCACATGCTGGAAAAAAACGCGATCCAGCAAGAGATCAAGGCCATCGGGCAAAGCGCCGTCTAGCGGGCAATGCCTTACTTTTCAGTATTTTTCGATCACTCATGACAGTAAAAGATGCACCATGAATAACCTGCCCAACATCAGCGCCGCCCACCTCGACACGCCGACCCTCGATAAACTTGCGCCGCCGACGGTGGCCACGCATGCGCCGCGCATCCTCTTGCTGTACGGCTCGCTGCGTGAACGCTCGTTCAGCCGCTTGCTGACCCTGGAAGCGGAGCGGCTGCTCCAGCATTTCGGCGCCGAGACGCGGGTGTTCGACCCGCATGGCTTGCCCATGGTCGACAGCGTCAGTCCTGATCACCCCAAGGTGCAGGAGCTGCGCGCCTTGTCGCTGTGGTCGGAAGGCCAGGTCTGGTGCAGCCCGGAACGCCATGGCGCCGTGACGGGCGTGTTCAAGTCGCAGATCGACTGGCTGCCGCTGGAAATGGGCAGCGTGCGTCCCACGCAAGGGCGCACCCTGGCGGTGATGCAAGTGTCGGGCGGCTCGCAATCGTTCAACGCCGTCAACGGCTTGCGCGTGCTGGGCCGCTGGATGCGTATGGTGACGATCCCGAACCAGTCGTCCGTCGCCAAGGCTTACCAGGAGTTCGACGACAACGACCGCATGAAACCGTCGCCGTACTACGACCGCCTGGTCGACGTCATGGAGGAGTTGTACAAATTCACCCTGGTCGTGCGCGACCGTTCGGATTACCTGACCAGCCGCTACAGCGAGCGCAAGGAATCCATGCCGCTCGATGCGCGCGCCCTTGCTGCGGCGGCCATGGATCACGAAACACCAGTCAAGTAAGCTGTTTTCATCGCGGCCTGCGCGCCGGGCCGCCATTTTACGATGACTCAGTCGAATTCCTGGCTTGAAAGGACAGCATGAAAATCTTGGTGTTTCTTGGCTCAATACGTACAAGCACGCCGCCCCAGCCGGCGCGTCTCGGCGAGCGTGTCGCCAAAGCCTGCGCGGCGCAGTGCGGTCAAGCTGGCCACGACGTGGTGCTCATCGATCCATTCGATTACGACCTGGGTGATGTGTTCAAACCGCACTTTTCCTATGCGAAAGGACGCGCACCCTTGCCGTTGGAGCACCTGGCCAGTGAGATTGCCGGCGCCGACGGATATGTGATGGCCAGCCCCGAATACAATCATTCAATGAGCCCGGCGCTGGCGCATCTGCTGAACCATTTTGGCAGTTCCCTGTTTGCTTTCAAGCCCAGTGCCATCGTGACTTATTCGGCAGGGCAGTGGGGTGGCGTGCGTGCGGCAGTGGGCATGCGCGCTTTTCTCTCCGAGCTGGGTTGTTTGCCGGTGTCGGCCATGATCCATATTCCGGCCGCACATACTGTTTTTGCTGCCGATGGCAGCTTTGCGCCTGAAGTCGATAGCACGCGTTGGGTTTCCTATATCGAGCGCACCTTTTCCCAGCTGACCTGGTGGGCCGAGGCCGCTAGGCGAGAGCGGGAGCGATCGGGAGGAACAGGGCCTTCGCCGGCTTTCCTGCGCGATCCTTCTCAACGCAATGCGCCGTGAGGTCGCCTATGGCGAATTATTGCCAGAATGACACCTTGCAGCGCCGTGCACAGTTTACTGCCGAGTTCCTTCCTGCCACTTCACGTCTATTTGGATCCCACTGATGATTCGACTTGCCACTACCGCCGATGCCGCCGCGATCGCCACGATCTACAACCATTACGTCAGCAGCTCCACCATCACGTTCGAAGAGCAGGTGGTTGGCAGCGACGAGATGGCCCAGCGTATCGCCTCTGTCGGCGCGCAGTTGCCGTGGTATGTTTTCGAGCGCGACGGCGGGATTCTCGGCTATGCCTACGCCACGCCCTGGCGCGCCCGCAGTGCCTATCGTTTTTCCGTCGAATCGACGGTGTACTTAGCGCACGAATGCGTGGGGCAGGGCATCGGCCGGCAACTGTACAGCGCGCTCATCGAGGACTTGCGCCGGCGACAACTGCAGGTGGTCATCGGCGGCATCGCACAGCCCAACGACGCCAGCGTCGCCTTGCATGAGCGCCTGGGATTCGAGAAGGCGGCCATGTTCAAGCGGGTCGGCCGTAAATTCGACCGGTGGATCGACGTGGGGTATTGGGAATTGCAGCTACAGGAGGAGTAAGCGTCCCGTTGCTGCCCGCCTGGCGCCATTTCAAAAAATCATTTTTTGGCACTGAGCTCTGTTAATGGTTTCGGCGCATACAGCGCATTTTGGAATTCCGGCACATATTCATATTTCATCATCTTCCCCAGCTTCAATGACTTGAGATAGCTGGAGAAGCTGCCATCGCCCAGTGCCAGGTCGACCGCTTCCGCGCTCGTGCTCGTTGCATGGCTGAGCTGGCGCGAAACGGCATAGCCATAGGTGAGTTGGCCGGCGCGATCCTTGTTGGTGAAGCTGTTCGTCACCAGCTCGGCCTGGTGCGACAGGCCATCCAGCTTTTTCCCCGCGAAGACAAAATCGAGCTTGCCTGTTGCGCTGTCCATGACTTCAAAGGAGACGGCGGCGTCCGTTTCCTTGCGCTCGATGCCGGTCAGCCACTTCGGCAGGTTGTAGCCTATGACACCGCGCACCCTGGCCAGTTCCGTGTTCACGGGCAGCTTGAGCACATAGCCCCAGAAATCGTTGGACAGCGATTGCCCCAGCAAGGTGAAAGGGCCGAAACTGGACGTGCCGGGCTTGTTCGTCACGATCGCCAGGGAAATTTCATTGTAGCTGTCGTTGTCGCAGTATTCATAGGCGTAGGCCGTCAACGCCACCGCGCCCCGGCCCGGCCATACTTGCAATGGCTGCACCTGCTTCAGTATGTCTTCCGGCATCAGTTCCTTCAGCCTTGCCAGGTCGGCCGTAAAGACGGCCGTGATTTTGCTGTTTTTATAATAAAAATTCGGCGAATACGAGTCAAAGCCGATGGCGACTTTTTCCTTTTTGATTCCCTTGAACCAGCTCAGGTCGAGCTCCGGCGCTTCCGCCGCGATCACCGATAGAGGCGGGTTCGAGCGATAGCGGTCGTACAGGCCGCCGGCCGCCACCGGCACGTCATGGCCGGCGATATTGATGATGACCGGCTTGTTTTCAACAGGATTGTCAGCCCAAGACGGGCTTGCGGCAATACTCAATATCAATCCGGATACCGCTGCGGCAATTTTCATGTTCATTGCTTGCACCTTTTATGTTGGATTTAAAAAATTCAATTCACACGCCGCTATTCATCCGGCGGCGGTACTGCCGGTTCCTGATGGCGGTTTCCCATTGCTGCATCGCCAGCGCCAAGGCGGGCGCCACATTGGGCTTCGTTGGCTTGCCCTGGCTCAGGCGCCGCAGCTGATACTTGACCATCGCCATGTAGCCGATCGACGACAGCACCTTGTTTTTCCAGATAATGGCCCTGAGCAAGGGGCTGGCCGATTGATCGGCACGCCATGCTTTCGGCAAGTGCGGGTCGATGGCCAGCGCCGTTCCCATCCCTGCCATGGCGATGCCGCTGCCCAGCACTTGCTCGACCACCGGGTAGCGGCGTATGCCGCCCGTCACCATGATGGGCATCGTGGCCACGGTGGCGATGTCTTTGGCAAACTCCAGGAAATACGCTTCGCGGGCCAAGGTGCGGCCGTCGCGGGTCTGGCCATGCATGGCAGGGGCTTCGTAACTGCCGCCGGACAATTCGATCAGGTCCACGCCCAGGCTGTTGAGCATGGAAACCACCTGCCTGGCGTCCTCCGAGCTGAAGCCGCCTTTCTGGAAATCCGCCGAGTTGAGCTTCACGGCGACGGCAAAGCCTTTGCCCACGGCTTGCCGCACCCCGTTGACGACGTCCACCAACAGCCGCGCCCGATTCTCGAGCGAGCCGCCCCAGCGGTCCGTGCGCTTGTTCGTGATAGGGGAGAGGAACTGGCTGAGCAGGTAGCCGTGCGCGGCATGGATTTGCACGCCCGTAAAGCCGAACTGTTCCGCCAGCTTGGCGGTATCGACGAAGCGCTGCTTGACGTCGGCAATGTCGGCTTCCGTCATTGCACGCGGCGCGGAAAACTGCTTGGAAAAGTTGCCCATATCCATGGGCACGGCCGAGGGCGCGATGGTTTCCTGTCCCATGGCGGCCGGCATCTGGCGTCCGGGATGGTTAATCTGCATCCAGATCTGCGCCCCGCGTGAACGGGCAGTGCGCGACCATTGCTCGAAGCGGGCGCCAAATTGCGTGGAATCGAGCACCACGCCGCCCGGTCCCGTCATGGCGCGCCGGTCGATCATCACGTTTCCTGTGATCATCAGGCCAACGCCACCGTCGGCCCATGACTGGTAAAGGCGGATCAGCTCCTGTGAGGGCGCGTGATCGTTGTCAGCCATGTTCTCTTCCATGGCGGCTTTGGCGAGGCGGTTCGGAATGACGCTTCCATTGGGCAGCGTCAGTGCAGTAAAAGGCTTCATGCTTATCTCCAGGGTTGCGAAGACCTCACGATAAGCTTTAAGCTAACTTGAAGGTCAAGCTCTAAAACGCACTTTTTTTGCCTGTGTGCCGTTCGCAACACGGGCTGGAAGAAACGCAGCAGCCTGAGACAACAAACTCCTGTCACCGGCCATCTGCCGCTTGACATTCAAGTTGGCTTTAAGCTTATAGTGGATCACATGGCGCAAGCCACTCAACCATCAGGAGGACGATCCCATGTCAGTTTTCAAGCAGCTTTTCCTCGCGCTCATGCCCTTGCTGTTCATGCAGATCGTTGCTGCGGAACCGGCGGCGCCAAAGCGGGAACCAGGTACGGTACTCGTGGTCATGACCAATCATTCCCAGTATCCGAGCAGAAACGACCATACCGGGCTCTGGCTCACGGAACTGACGCATGTGTATGACGCGCTGAAGGAAGCCGGCTTTGGCGTCGACTTCGTCAGCCCGAACGGTGGCGCCGTGCCGCTCGATGAGCGCAGCCTGGGATGGTTGTATATCGATGCCGCGGCAAAAAACCACTTGAAAGATCGCGCTTTCATGGCGGCGCTGGCGTCGACACGAGCGGCGGCCGACATCGATCCTGCTGGCTACCAGGCTATTTTCTACACGGGCGGCCATGGCACGATGTGGGATTTCAAGGGCAACCAGGACCTCAAGCGCATTGCCGAGGCGATCTACCGCAACGGCGGCATCGTTTCTTCCGTCTGCCATGGCGCCGCCGGCCTGCTCGACCTGCAGGACGAAAACGGCAAGCCGCTGATACAAGGGCGCCGTGTGACGGGCTTTTCGAATACGGAGGAATCGCTGGCCGGCATCAAGGATCAGGTACCCTATCTGCTGCAAAGCGAGCTCGAGGGCAGGGGAGCGCTATATGATAAAGGCTTCATCCCGTTCGGCAGCTTCGTCATGACCGATGGCCGGCTCGTCACGGGCCAGAACCCCGGATCGAGCAAGGAAGTGGCGCAAGCGCTGCTCGCGGCCTTGCGGAATAACACGCCACAATAAGGGAGCAGGAAAAACGATGAAAATCGGCGAACTGGCCAAGCGCAGCGGCCTGGCGGCATCCACGATACGTTTCTACGAAGCCAAGGGCTTGCTGAAAGCCGTGGACCGGCAATCGAACGGTTACCGCGACTATCCGCTGGAAGCGGTGGCGGTACTGTCCATCATCACCGACGCCCAGCAGGCGGGCTTTTCCCTGGACGAAATCGGGCAAGTCTTGCCGGAGGATATTTCATCATGGAAACATGATGAGCTGATGGTGGCGCTCAAGAAGAAGATCGCCGATATCGAGTCCCTGGAAGTGCGGCTGGCGCAGAACAAGGCGCATCTTTTGTCGCTGATTCAAATGATCGAGGCAAAACCCGATGAGCTGGACTGCAAGGATAATACGGCCAGGATCATGGAAAGCATGGGGATAGCCGGTAAAAATTGAATGCAAGAGGCACGGCGATGCGTCCGCGGATGCATCGCCGTGCTGCTAGGCCATGGACGGCGATGCTCTTACGGTATCAAAGTAAAGCTGACCCCAAGTTGATTTGCCGTGGCAATATCCACCGATGGCAGGGTCTGGACCGCATAGCCGCTCGCCGCCGCTTCCACCTTGTATTTGCCGGTACCGGGCAGCGTATTGGTCTGCGCCGTGAAAACCAGGGGCAGGGTGGCAGTGTATGGCGCCAGCTGCGGCGCAACGACAGGCAGGCTCAAGGCATAGGCGCCCGTGGCGATATCGACGCCCTGATACTTGACCGTCACGGTAGGGCCGGCCGCGAAACTCTGCTTCGCGGCGACCGTTGCGCCTTCGGTGCTGCTCACTGGCGCCAGGGTGACGGTACCGCCGATGATGCCTGGACCCGTTGCGGCAGCCACGAGATTGATCGGGGCGCTTGCGCTGCTGAGCGCTGTGGTGCTGGTCGCGGTGGCCACTGGCACGGTGGCGATGACGGCCGTGGCGCTGTTGTCGGCGGTAATGACGACGTCATAGTTACCGGGAACGAGGCGCGCCAGGTAGAATTCGCCCGTGGTGGCGTTCGGCGCGGTGGCGGCGACAATCGTGCCGTTCTGCTGCGCCGTTACCATCACATGTTGCGTCAGCAAGGCCGGGGCGACAAAACCGTTGATACCGTTCAGTACGGTTGGTATGACTTTGACGACCGGCTTGAGCGCATAGCCGCCATTGCCTTTCCTGACGACGGATTTGCAGGCGTCGAAGTCGAGCACCAGGTCGACCCGCTGGCCCGCAGCCACGTCAAACTGGCTGATCAGCTTGATGCCGCTCTGGACCGCGCTGGGCGTATCGAGGGAAACCTCGTTGACGGTGCCGCTCGGCACCACCGAATTGGCCTTGGCCGCGCCGGCATTCGCGTCGAGCACCAGGCGCAGCTGCGTGTAGTGGCCCGGTGCCAGCGGGGTTTGCCCCAGGTTTTCCAGGGCGCCATTGGTCAGGTTCAAGAGGTTGATCTTGCGCGCCGGGCTGAGCGTGATATCGGTCCAGCCCACATCGGTGTCGCTCGCCGTGGCGCTTTGGTGCACGCGGACCTTGTTGACGGTCACGTTGACGGCGTCGAAGCCGCACGCTGGCGCATCGGTGATGGCGACGCCCAGCGTCCCGCTCAGGTTCGTATCGCTTGCCGACCCGCCACCGCCGCAGGCCGACAGCAGGGCTGCGGTAGTGACGGTGCCGATCATGCCGCAGGTACGCAATAGGTGCGTCATGGAGTTTTCTCCGCGAAGGGTGGCCAGGATGGCAGGTTGCTGGGATTTCATGTTCAGTCTCCTTGAAAGCCACGTAAAATGTGCGGCAGGTATAGGAAGAACGACGGCCGAGGTGGATTTGATCCCTCATCGGCAACTTTTTTTTCGCCGCCTCATGCGCGGCCGCGCCCTGGCGTTACGGCCTGGCTTCAGGCGCGATGCGGAACGCTTCGCCGACCAGTCCGTATCCTGCGTCCGCAGAGCGTTCCCCGCTGCCCAGGCGCTGCGCATGGGCGGCCAGCTTGGCCACCGCGGCGCGGCCTGCCGCCAGGTCGGGTTTGCGCATGCTTTGCGCCAGCATGGCTGCCACGATAGGCGCAGCAAACGAGGTTCCGCGCACCACGCCATACGGCTGCGGGCCGACGCTGGCGGCCAGCATCTGGCTGCCGGGCGCGGCGAACATCACCTGCGGGCCGCGCGCCGCTTCCGGCAAGATGCGCTGTTGCGCATCGGCGCCGCTGACGCCGATCACGCCAGGATAGCTGGCCGGATACAAGGGTGGCGCGGCCGGGCCGTCATTGCCCACGGCGGCGATCAGCAGATGGCCGCGCTTGAGCATGGCCAGCACGGCGCGTTCGAGCATGTGATTGGGCGGCCCCACCAGGCTGACGTTGACCACCGCAACTTGTTCGCGCGCAAGCCAGGCCAGCGCCTCGACGATCTGGTCGACGGCACCGCCCATTTCGCTGCCGCAATACGCGTCGGCAGCATACAGCCTGGCGCCCGGCGACACGCCATGGAAGCGATCGGCGCTGCCGATCAGCAGCGAGGCCACCGCCGTGCCGTGTGCGCTGGGCACGACGCGGCCGGCGCATCCCCAGCGCTGAATGGCCGCATGCTGAAACGCCTGGTGCGTGCCGTCGATGCCGCCATCGACCAGTCCCACGCGCACCGGGCCGGCCACGGCAGGACGGCCCGACGCGGCGCCGCGACGGCCTGGAACGGGAGAAGACGGCTTGCCGGCCTCGCCGCTGCTGATATACAAGTGATTGAAATCATGGCTGCCGTCGGGATCGAGCGCTTGCAGCCGGGCAAGCGCCTCTTCCGTGCTGTAGCGCTCGGGCACCCCGAGCACCACCAGCGTTTCGCCCAGCCCGCCCAGGACGCGCTGGCCAAGCACGGTAAAACCATCGGCGCGCACCGCTTCCAGTACCGCCGGTGACGGCGACCATGCCAGCAGTTGCCGCCGCAGCACGGGCTCGCCGCGCGGATCGGCTTCGATCACGTCGCGATATCGTCGTATCAGGTTTTTCACCGTACGCGCACGCGATTGCTGGAGGTCGGCCACTTCGCCGGCCTCGCCGGGATTGGCTGCGTTGGCCGCCTTGCCTGCGTTGGCGGCATTGCCAACATTGCCGGAATTACCGGGTTGCATCCAGTTTTGCTGTTTGAGCAAGCCTGGCGGATCCTTTTGCAAGCCCATGCCATTGCCCATGCCATTGCCCATGCCTATTCCATTGCCCATGCCGTTGCCATTGCCGTTGCCGTTGCCAGTGCCGTTGCCATTGCCGTTGCCGAGGCCGCGCGGCGAGGGCATTTGCATCGAGGGATTCATCGCCGGGCGGTGGCCCTGGCCCTGGCCTTGAGCATGGACGGCGGTGCCGGTCAACAGCAGGGGCAGCAGCGCCAGGAGGCGCCGGGCAGGAGGGAACAGCAGGAGCAGGCTAGGGCGCATGAGGGAATATCCGGGCCGTTCAGTGAAACAGGACGTTTCACCATATTAAGCCTAAATGGCTGAGGGATGGATTAAAATCCCGTACCCCATCGTTTACCAGATAACAATGACGCCACACGTCGCACCGCTCCACGCCGAAATTGCCGCCTTGCTGCCGCGGCTGCGGCGCTTTGGCCGGGCAGTCACGCGCAACCACGAGGATGCCGATGATCTCGTGCAAGTCGCCATTGAACGGGCGCTCAAGCATATCGGCCAGTGGGAAGCGGGTTCACGGCTCGACAGCTGGCTGTTCCGGATCATGAAGAATGCCTGGATAGATGAGGTAAGGGTGCGGGTGCGGCGCGACCGCCTGTTCGCTACCGAGGAGGAAGGGCAGTTCGTGGGCGACGATGCGTCCGACAGGCAGCTGCATCGCCTCGCGGTACAGCAAGCGATCAGCCGTCTGAGCGAGGACCAGCGCATGGTGGTGGCCCTGGTGCTGGTCGATGGCTTGCCTTACAAGGAAGCGGCGCAGGTGCTGGACATTCCGGTCGGCACCTTGACCAGCCGCCTGGCGCGCGCGCGCGAAGCGCTGCAGGCGCAGTTGTCCGATACGGAGAGGATAAAATGACGCATTTCTCTGATGAAATCCTGATGGCATATGCCGACGGCGAGCTGGACCCCGACACCAGCGTGCAGGTCCAGGCCGCGATGGCAGGCGACGCCGGGATGGCCCGGCGCGTAGCCCGGCATCGCGCCATGCGCGACGACGTCTACGCCACTTTCGCCCCGATCCTCGACGAAGCCGTGCCCCAGCGACTGAGCGACGCGCTGCGCCAGGCCCAGCCTGCGCCCGCATTTGCGCCGAAGCCAGCCGCCAACCAGAACCGCTGGTCATTGCCCGCATGGGGTGCGCTGGCCGCGAGCCTGGTCGTTGGCGTGCTCATCGGGAAAATGGCCTTGCCCCTGTTCGAATCCGGCCACCGCCAGGGAGCTCCCGCCGACGCCGTCGCCACCATCGATGGCCAAGTAACAGCAGGCGGTGCGCTGGCGCGCGCGCTGTCGCAGCAGTTGGCCAGCGCGCCAAGGGAGGGGCAGCCTGTCAGCATCGGCATCACTTTCCGCACGGCCGACGGTCAATTCTGCCGCAGCTTCACGCTACACGACGGTGGCCGCCAGGCATCGGCCCTGGCGGGTCTCGCGTGCAAGGCACCCGAGGCGGACGACCGGTGGATCATCCCCGTGCTGGTGGAAACGCGGCCGGACACGACGGCATCGGCGACCTACCGCATGGCGGGCAGCGCCGCCCCGGCCATCTTGCAGGCAATAGACGAGCGCATCGCCGGCCACCCCCTCGATGCGGCCGCCGAACGCCATGCGTTGCAGCGCAACTGGCGGCCATAAGGGGCGGGTCGCCCATATCGGGCGTTTGAGCGGGCTATGGACGCAAACGGCCAGAGACGCTTGTCTCCCCGGCATCTAATTTTACATAATATAAATTATGCGAAGCGATGGATGAATATGGCAAATCCCCTTTTTGCAGCTTATACAATCGCAAATGCGATTTTGGCCCTTTGCGCGCCGCTGTCGCCGGTGGCGCACCAGCTACATGAAATACGGCTTATCCCCGTCCGTGTTCGGTTTGTTCACGCCCAGGTTGGCGTGCCGGTGCAGGTCCGGCGTTTCGATGATGCTCGCGATCAGGTCTGCCACGCTTCTGCGCGATACCACGGTGCCTTTGAATGGCGCGTGGCGTGTCGTCAGTTCGTAGTCGACTTCGTCTTCGTTCGTCATCCAGGCTGGACGCACGATGGTGTATGCCAGGCCCGATGCTTCGATGGCGTCGGCGGCGCGGCGGAATGGTTTCAGGTCTTCGGCCAGCATGGCGTTGTTCCACTCGCCGAATTTGCCGGGAACTTCATCGTAGATGCCCATCGACAGGACGAAAATCAGGCGTTCGATGCCCGAGGCCCGCATGGCGGCGATGATGCTGTTGGCCTGGTGTTCCATGTCGTCGCCCACCAGATTGGCGTAGACCACGTCGTGACCGGGCATCGTTTGCCGCAGCAATGCCTGGTCCAGCACGTCGCCGGCCAGCACGTTGCCGTTGGCCGGGACTGGCGTTGGCAGCTTGCCGGGATTGCGCAGCAACAGCGTCAAGGCGATGCTGTCACGGCCCGCGAAGGCGCGGATGACCCACTGCGCCACCTGTCCGCCTGCGCCCAGTATCAATATCTTTTTCATCGTTATCGCTTTCGTCATGGCCCGCTGCCATGCAGGAAGTTACAGGCTTTCTTCGACGAAAGGAACACGGCGCGCTTGAAAAAAAGACAAAAACGCTCCATGAGCGCCAGGCCATCACCTTGTCCAGCGGTAGATTGCTGCCCATGTAATTTCAATGAAATCAGGCGCTTGCCGGCTATGTTGAATGAGAAGTCTCAACTTCGGAGACGCAATCAGGAGAGCCGCATGACCCGTTCGCATCCACGCCTGGCATTTCTTTTAGCGCATTGCCGCTGCTTTCTGTCGCTGCTGGACCTGTCGCGCGTGCCGTATGCCGATTTGCACAAGGAAACCGCGCCGTAGCCGCTGTTGGAGTCATCCTCCCTTCCCCACCCTGCTCCCCGCGCCATTCCGGGCACCATACCAGCGCACCGGAAAACCGGCACTGGTATGGCCCGCATCGCCCATCCCAAGGGGAAAGTCCGCAACTGGTATTGTGATCTTGCACAAACAATAAAACCAGTTGACTACCACCTGCAATGCTTGCACTCTGAAAAATCGGACGGTGATCAACCGGCTCGGCCATGAAAAAAATACACAAGGAGATGCAATGAACCGGACAGTCATGAATACCCTCATCCTTACCCTCTTCGGCGGGACGTTGGCCGCTTGCGGCGGGGGCGACGGCTCCAGCGCCGGCGCAAGCCAGCTGCTGGCCGGCACCAACGAAGCGGTCGCCTGCTACACGCCATGGAACAGCGGCACGGCCTACAACGGCGGCGGCAAGGCCAGCTACAACAACGTCAATTACACGGCCAACTGGTGGACGCAAGGCAATAACCCGTCGACCAGCAGCGGCGGTGCCGGCAGCGGCCAGCCCTGGACGGTGGTGGGAGACTGCGGTACGCCGACACCGACTCCTACCCCAACGCCCACCCCAACACCTACGCCGACTCCTACCCCGACACCGACTCCAACTCCTACACCAACGCCGACACCAACCCCAACCCCAACGCCAACCCCAACGCCTACGCCGACCGGCCTGGCGAAGCACGCGCTGATCGGCTACTGGCACAACTTCACCAACCCCAGCGGCGCGACGTATCCGATCAGCCAGGTCAGCGACGACTGGGATGTGATCGTCGTCTCGTTCGGCGACAACGCGGGCGGCGGCAATGTCAGCCTGACCATCGATCCGGGTGCGGGCACGGAAGCGCAATTCATCGCCGACGTGGCCGCCAAGCGGGCGAAAGGCAAGAAAGTCATCCTGTCGCTGGGCGGGCAAAACGGTTCCGTTTCCGTCGGCAACACGGCCGAAGCGACGAATTTTACCAACAGCCTGTACTCCATCATCACCAAATATGGCTTCGATGGCATCGACCTGGACCTGGAAAACGGCGTGGCGCAAGGTGCGGCCATCCAGACCTATCTGCCGATCGCCGTGAAAAACCTGAAAGCCAAGGTCGGCAGCAGCTTTTACCTGTCGATGGCGCCGGAATGGGTGTATGTGGAAGGGGGCTACACGAGCTACGGCAGCATCTGGGGCGCCTACATTCCCATCATCAATGCCTTGCGCAGCGAGCTGACGGTGCTGCACCCGCAGTACTACAACAATGGCGACATCTACACGCCGTACGCCACGGGCGCCATCAAGGCCGGTTCGGCCGACCAGCTGGTGGCCACGGCGCGCATGCTGATAGAGGGTTTTAACTATGGCGGCAATACCTTCGCCGGCTTGCGTCCGGACCAGGTGGGCTTCGGCGTGCCGTCGGGCCGCAGCTCGGCCGGCTCCGGTTTCACGACGAATGCCGACGTCAGCAACGCCCTGAATTGCCTGACGCGCCTGCTCAACTGCGGCACCATCAAGCCGCTGCAGGCGTATCCGGACTTCCGCGGCGTGATGACGTGGTCGATCAACTGGGACCGCCACGACAACTATAATTTCTCCGTGCCGACGAAGAACGTGTTGAAGACCTTGCCGTAAGGCGCCAGGCGGGCCGGAGGAGGACTGCCCTCCTCCGGCCTGCATTATCTATATAGGCGTGCTCAAGCTACGGACTGGAACACCAGCCGCTCCGGGTCGCTCATCCGCCAGTCCAGCACACGGTCGCGCCAGCTTGGCTTGCCGTCATGGGCCAGCACGTGGCGCGCATAGGCGCAAAACCGCATCGCGTCGATGTGTTCGGCGCGGGGAACGCCGCCAAAACGCCGGTCCACCACAAAGAAGCGCAGCCGCCACATGATGTCCGTCCCGCCAGGCACAGCGGTTGGTGGCAGTTCTTCCCGCGTGACGCGTATAAAAATCACCTCCGCATGGCGCTTGCTTAACTGACTGAGCTGGCAAAACAGGTTCCAGGCCTGCATGTCTACCCGGTAATGGCGGGTCAACACGCCGCTGACCAGCGGATACCGCCCCGTCTGGCGCGCAATGCGGTCGCAGGCAAACCGGGCCAGCACCGTGCGGTGATTGCCGCCGCCATCCGTGTACCAGTTTTGGCCATCGATGGTGCTGAGCATGATGCCGTTGTCCACGTCGCCATTGAAATAGTAGTCGGGATGGCGTTCATACTGCTCAAAGACGCCGCGCATCTTGCCAGGCTTGTACTGCGGCGCCAGCGCCGCCTCGCGCCAGGATTGCCCCGCATAGTGTTCCGACTGGCCGACGACCGTACGCATGTCGACGCGCACATCGCGCCGCCAGCATTCGCGCATGACGAAGTCTTCGAGGTTGGCGCCGTGCTGCGATGAAAATATATCGCGCCATTCGGCAATCACTTGCTGCGACCAGGGCTGTGGCGTGGTCAATACGTCATCAAAAAGGGTGGGCATGCTGTACTCCAGTGACACCAGCACATGCTGGTCTGTTGTATAGGCAGCAAATGAGCATGCCGAGCCGCTTCATCCCGATTTCGTGTAAATAAAATGAAGTTTCAGATACTAATAGCCTGAATCTATTGGACCGTTGAAATATTTTACTTCCTTTTGCAAATGAGAATCGTTACTATCTAAATCAAGGATAAGCGAATTCAACAGAAAGGAGCCTCCCTTGTTCACCGCCATCAAAACATTCAGCCAGGTCTGCACGCACATGTCGATCGCCTTCGGCCTTGCCTACTTGCTGACGGGCTCGCTAGCACTCGGTGGCTTGGCCGCAATCATCGAACCGGTCATCAACGTAGGCTTGCTGCCCTGGCATGAAAAAGCCTGGCACGCGATCCGCCGCCGCCACGCGGCCAGCCGCCTGGGTTTTGCCGCCCTGGCTGGCGAAAAACTGAGCCAGACAGCCATGCACATGGGCGTCGCTTTCAGCGTCATGTACTGGGCCACGGGCTCCATGGCCTTCGGCGGCTTGCTGGCCGTGGTCGAGCCGATCTGCAACGTGATCGTGCTGCCCTTCCACGACCGGCTGTGGGAACGATTTCGTTTTCGCATGGAAAACCGGGGCGCGGCGCGGCTGGCTACGATGCCCACCTGATACTTTTCACCCAAGAACAAGGACTGGGGTCGGACCCGGCGGGTTCGACCCCGGATTTTTGCCGCTGGGTGCAAACCGTGAAGTGACTTGCATCATTTGCCGGACCCGCCCATAGTCCTCGCTACACCTTGCCCGCCCACACGGGCGGACGCCGCTGCCCCCAAGGCGCTGCCCGCTCCAACTGGCCCGCCAGGCGCAGCAAGGTTCCGTCCTGACCATAGCCGGCCATGAACTGCATGCCAATCGGTAACCCTTCATTCGACATGGCCAGCGGCACGGACATGGCCGGCAAACCGGCTACGTTGGCCAGCGGCGTGTATGGCGAATGCTCGAACAGACGCGCCGTCCAGCCCAGCCCATCGAGCTGTTCCTCGTTCTCCCCGTAGCGCCCCAGCGGCCACGGCACATCCGGCATGGTCGGCGTGAGCAGCACATCGTACTGGCCGAACAGGGCGCCGGCGTGGCGCGTGACCGTATTGCGCACATCGAGGGCGGCGACGAAAGCGACGGCCGACACCGTCTGCCCGTAGCGGTAGCAGGCCAAAGTGGCCGGTTCCAGCGTATCGAGCGACACGGCGCGCCCGCTCTCGTGCGCCAGGCCAGCTATCCATGGCACCAGGTTGGCGCACCAGATGCTGGCGTTCGCCTGCACGAAGGCTGGCCACGATACGCCCAGCGCAGGCGACACTTCTTCCACGTGGTGGCCCAGGCTTTCCAGCAGGCGCACGGTGTCTTGCAGCGCGGCATCGACGGCAGGCACGGGCCGGGCGCCATTGCACGCCACGCGCTGCACGCCGATGCGCAGCTTGCCCGGCGCCACCTCCACCTGCGACAACCAGCTGTGGCCAGGCGGATTCGTCACATACGGTTCGCCCGGCATGATTCCCTGCACGCAGTCGAGCAAGGCGGCGCTGTCGCGCACGGTGCGGCTCACGCCCAGCTGCACGCCCAGGCCGCTGAAGATTTCGTCCATGGCGGGGCCGTTCGACACCCGTCCCCGGCTGGGCTTGAAGCCGAACAGGCCCGTCGAGGCGGCCGGCACGCGGATGGAACCGGCCGCATCCGTCGCATGGGCCAGCGGCACGATGCCTGCCGCCACGGCCGCCGCCGCGCCGCCGCTGGAGCCACCCGCGCTCAAGTTGACGTTCCAGGGATTGCGCGTGGCGCCATATAAGACGGGTTCCGTGGTGGTGGCAAACGCCATTTCCGGCGTGCTGGTGCGGCCAAACGTCACCAGGCCGGCTGCGCGGAATTGCGTCATCAGATGGGAATCAAAGGTCGCGACATGGCCGGCGCCCAGGCGGCTGCCATATTCGCTGCGCTGGCCCGCCATCGTGACGGCCACATCCTTGATCAGGAATGGCACGCCGGCGAACGGCGCCGTGTGGTCGATTTGCGTGAAATCGGCCGGCCACAGCTCGACCACGGCATTGATCTGCGGATTGACGGCGGCACAGGCGCGCTGGGCTGCGTCGTGCAATTCGGCGGCGGAAACGGCGCCTTCGCGCAGCAGCTGGGCGAGTCCTAGCCCATCAAAGCTTGTATATTCATGGAGTTGCATCAGTTAGTTCCTGTAAAAGGTGAAGAGTGAAAGTGACAGGAACCACTGTAGGGCTTGCGCTATCATAGTGGAAATGAATAGTTGATATACAAGGTATAGCCATGGACAATTTACGCAAGCTGGACCTGAACCTGCTGCTGACCCTCAACGCCCTGTTGATCGAGCGCAACGTGACGCGGGCGGCGGCGCGGCTGCATCTGAGCCAGCCCTCCGTCAGCGTGCAGCTGGGCAAGCTGCGCGCGGCTTTCGACGATCCGCTGCTGTTGCCCGGTCCGCGCGGCATGCTGCCCACGGCGCGGGCGCTGGCCCTGCTGGCACCGTTGCAAGCCGTGCTGGCCCAGCTGGAACAGGTCTTGCAGCCGGAATCGGCGTTCGACCCGGCCACGGCCCAGGTGCGCTGGAATCTGGCGGCGGCCGACGCCACCGAATATGCGATCCTGCTGCCGATGCTGCCCGCCCTGCGCGCGCAGGCGCCGTTGTCGCGCATGGCCGTCTTCGAAGCCGTGCCGGCGCGCATGGCGCACGACCTGGAAACGGGCCAGGTCGACCTGGGTTTCCTGGCCCAGGAAGAAGCGCCGCCCGGTTTGCGCCACCGCACCCTGTTCACAGAACACTACGTGCTGGCGGGCCGGCGCGACCACCCGCTGCTGCAAACACCGCCCGACCTCGACCGGTTCTGCGCGCTGGAATTCATCGTCGTCTCGCCCAACGGCGGCGGTTTCCGCAGCAACGTCGATACGGCACTGGAAAAGCTGGGGCGTACGCGCAAGGTGGTGCTGTCCGTGCCGCACTTTCTGATCGTCCCGCCCTTGTTGGCAGCGTCCGACATGGTTGCCCTGCTGCCGTCGCGCCTGCTGAAGAATGCGCTGGGCGCGCTGCGCACGTGGGAGCCGCCCGTCGCCTTGCCCGATTACGAGATGGCCATGGTCTGGCACGAACGCATGCACCTGGACCCGGCGCACCGCTGGCTGCGCGAGCGTATCATGGCCAGCTTGCAGGCGCCCCTACACGATTTTCCAGTGTAAAACACTAGGGAAGATTACCTAGTTGTTCGAAAGAAATTCCCAATGTTCGCCGTGGTGACGAATGCGTAAGCTGGCCCGTAATAATAAAGGGTCACCATGAACGCCATTTCCATCCTGCACCGCGGTTCGCGCCGTCCTCCCGCATTTTTCTTTTCGATAACTTCCTGGCTGGCGGCAATGCTGCTGGGCATGCTGGCCTTCTGCACAGGCGCCAGTGCCGCGCCCGCCAACACGCCCACGGCGTCGGCCGAGCTGATCAAGCGCGGCGAATATGTCGCCCGTCTGGGCGACTGCGTGGCTTGCCACACCAGCCCGAACGGCGCCGCCATGGCCGGCGGCCTGGAGCTCAAGACGCCGTTCGGCACCATCTACAGCACGAATATCACGCCCGACGCCAAGACGGGCCTGGGCACGTACACGTTTGCCCAGTTCGACCGCGCCATGCGCAAGGGCGTGGCGGCGGACGGCCACAACCTGTATCCAGCCATGCCCTACCCTTCCTACGCGAAGATCACGCCAGGCGACATGCAGGCGCTGTACGCCTACCTGCAGCGGGGCGTGGCGCCCGTGGCGCAGCAAAACCGCGAAACGGACATGAAATGGCCGTTCAGCATGCGCTGGGGCCTGTCCTTGTGGAACGCCGTCTTCCTCGACGACGCGCCGTTCAAGCCCGACAGCGCCAAGTCGGCCCAGTGGAACCGGGGCAGCTACCTGGCGCAAGGGCTGGGCCACTGCGGCTCCTGCCACACGCCGCGCGGCGTGGCGTTTCAGGAAAAAACCATGGGCCAGGATGGCGGCAGCGGCAAGCACTACCTGTCCGGTTTTACGTTTGACGGCTGGCATGCGGTGAACCTGCGCAATCTGTGGACGCCGGGTGACATCGTGCAATTGCTGAAAACCGGCCGCAACAGCTTCGGCACGGCGGCCGGCAGCATGACGGAAGTCATCACGCACAGCACGCAATATTTCACGGATGCCGATCTCGACGCGCTGGCGCACTATCTGCACGGCTTGCCCGCCAAGGATGGCGCGGCCGCGCCGCCGAAGAAAACGGCGACCCTCGTGGCGGCCAGCAACGATGCGCTGTACAACACGCGCGGCGGCCTCGGCTATCTGCAGTTCTGCGCCACCTGCCACCGCCGCGACGGCCGCGGCGTGGACAACATCTTCCCGCCGCTGGCGCAGAACGACTCGGTGCAGTCGAAGGACGCCACCACCGTCATCCATATCGCGCTGACGGGCTGGCAATCGGCCGTCACGCAGCACTCGCCCCGCTCCTTCGGCATGCCCGCGTATGACCGCCTGTCGGACACGGAACTGGCGGAAATACTCACCTTTGTGCGCGGCAAGTGGGGCAACCAGGGCGCACCGGTGACGCCAGCGCAGATCGCCGCAGTGCGCAAGGAACTCAAGCTCAAGGCGCCGGATGCGGGCGGCTTCGTCACGCCCCGCTTCGCCGCCCTGACGGCCGATCCGAATGCCGGCCAGTTGATCCACGGCATGCAACTGATGACGGAAACGCGCGCCCGCCTGCCGCAAAACGTGGGCAACGACCTCAATTGCAGCAGCTGTCACCTGAATGGCGGCACGGTGGCCGGCGGTTCGCCCTTCCTCGGCATTTCCGCCTTCTTCCCGTCGGAAGCGCCGCGCGCCGGCAAGGTCATCAGCCTGGGCGAGCGCATCAACGGCTGCTTCCGCCGCTCCATGCACGGCAAGCCGCTGCCCGTGGACGGCCCCGACCTGCAGGCGATGGTCGCCTACATCGACTGGATGAAGGGCGCCACGCAGGCGGGCGACAAGGTGGCGGGACGCGGCGTGGCGAAGATAGACCGTGCTCTGCTGCCCGATCCCGTGCATGGCAAAAAAGTGTATGCCGAGCAATGCGCCGTTTGCCACGGCGCGAATGGCGAAGGCATCAAGGGCGCCAATGGCGTCGTCGCCTTCCCGCCGCTGTGGGGCGAGCGCTCGTTCAATATCGGCGCCGGCATGGCCCGCACCTACACGGCGGCCGGCTTCGTCAAGGCGAATATGGTGATGGGCCACGGCCAGAAATTCCCGCTGGGACAAGGCAACCTGTCTGACCAGGACGCCGTCGACGTGGCGGAATATTTTACGCACATGCCCCGTCCGGACTTCCCCGACAAGGTCAAGGATTGGCCGAAGGGCGGCAAGCCCAAGGATGCGCGCTACTGAGACGCGTGTTTCCCGGGCGGCGCCCTGTCCGACGCCGCCCGCCTGTGATACGCTGCTTGCTCCATCACGCAGGAGCGACGCATGCAGACCGATAGCGGCCGGGCCGACCCATCCGACACCTGGCTGGGCAAGCTGGGCCCCGGCCTGATCACGGGCGCGGCCGATGACGATCCCAGCGGCATCGCCACGTATTCGCAGGCGGGCGCGCAGTTCGGTTTCGGCATGCTGTGGACCGTGTGCCTGACGTTTCCCCTGATGCTAGGTATCCAGGTCATCAGCGCCAAGATCGGGCGGGTCAGCGGCCATGGGCTGGCGACGAACATCCGCCGCCACTATCCGAAATCCTTGCTGTACGCCATCGTCAGCTTGCTGCTGCTGGCCAATGTCATCAATATCGCCGCCGACGTGGCCGCCATGGGCGATGCCCTGACCCTGATCATCGGCGGCCCCACCCATTTGTACGCCGTGGGCTTCGGCCTGCTGTCGCTGCTGCTGCAAGTCTTTATTCCATATCAACAGTACGTGCGCATCCTGAAATGGCTGACCCTGGGTTTGCTCGCCTATGTGGCCACCGTGCTGACCGTGCATATTCCCTGGAGTGAAGTGGCGCTGCGCACGGTCTGGCCGCAGTTCGCCTGGTCGTCCGCCTCGGTGACCATGATCGTGGCCGTGTTCGGCACCACGATCAGCCCCTATTTATTCTTTTGGCAAGCCTCGCAGGAAGTGGAAGACTTGCAGGCCGATGCCAGCGCGCAAGCCTTGCGCCGTGCGCCGGAACAGGCGCCACGACAATTCCAGCGCATCAAGATGGACACGGCTATCGGCATGGGCTTTTCCAACCTGGTGGCCTTCTTCATCATGCTGACGACGGCCGTGACCCTGGGCGCGCAAGGAATCACGCATATCGACACTTCCGCCCAGGCCGCTTCCGCCCTGCGGCCCATCGCCGGCGAGTTCGCCTTCGCGCTGTTCAGCCTGGGCATCATCGGCACGGGCTTGCTGGCCATTCCCGTGCTGGCCGGCTCGGCCGCCTACGCCATGGCGGGGGCCTTTCACTGGAAAAACAGCCTGGAACTGGCGCCCCGGGCCGCCAAGAAGTTCTATGGCATCATCGTCACGGCCACCGTGATCGGCGCCGCCCTGTGCTTCACGCCGCTCGACCCCATCAAGGCCCTGTACTGGAGCGCCGTCATCAATGGCGTCATTTCCGTACCGATCATGGCCCTGATGATGGTGATGGCCTCGCGCCCCGCCATCATGGGCACGCTCACCATTTCGCGCCGCCTGCGGGCGCTGGGCTGGCTGTCGACCATCGTCATGGCGACGGCCGTGCTGGCCATGTTCGCCACCATGATCTTTTGATGCCTAGGCCGCCTTCGGCTTGAGCATGCCTTCCACGATGCCCAGCACGGTCTGGCGCGGCAGCAGGCGCGGCAACCAGGCCAGCAGCCGGTTCGGCCGGCCCGCCACGTGGCTGCTGCGGCCCCGGTCCAGCGCGCGCAGCGCTTCGTCGACCACCGCTTGCGGCGCCATGCGCTTGCCCACGGCCGCCTCGGGCGCGGCCACGACGTCGAAGAAGGCCGTCTCCGTGGCGCCCGGGCACAGGCCCAGCACGCGCACGCCGCGGCTGCGGTTTTCCGCCCACAGCGCTTCCGAGAACGACAGCACGAAAGCCTTGCTGGCGCCGTAGACCGCCATGTAGGGATCGGGCTGCAGGGCCGCCGTGGACGCCACGTTGATGATGGCGCCCCGCCCCTGCGCCAGCATGTGCGGCAAGGCGCAGTGCGTCAGTTCCATCAGGGCCGTGCAATTGACGGTGACTTCAGCCGCCTGGCGCGCCAGGTCGATGCTTTCAAAGCGGCCATGCGTGGCGAAACCCGCATTATTGATCAGCACGTCAGGCGGCATGCCCAGCGCGCAAGCCCGTGCATAAGCTTCCCTGGCGGCGCCAGGCAGGCCCAGGTCGGCCACCAGCGCGTGCGCGCGGATGCCGTGACGTTGGGAAAGTTCCTTGGCCAGGCTGTCGAGCACGGCGCCGGAACGGGCCAGCAGCAGCAAATGGGCGCCGCGCGCGGCCAGGGTTTCCGCAAAGACGCGGCCGATGCCGGACGAGGCGCCCGTGATCAGCACGGTCTGGTTGGTGTAGTTGAAAGCGGTCATGGCATTGGTGTGGAGTAGATGGAGTGTTTAATGTAAACTGTAGACTTTAGTCCACGGTCAAGGGGAATCGATGCGTATCGGAGAAATCACCCGCCTGACGGGCGTCAGCAAGGACACGGTGCGCTTTTACGAGCGCCAGGGCTTGCTGGACGAAGCGCCGCAGCCGGGCCTGACGAATAACTACAAGGAATATTCGGCGCAGGCCTTGCGGCGCATCGAGCTGATCGGCCACGCCAAGGCGCTGGGTTTTACCTTGAAGGAAATCGCCGAAGTCATTGCCGTCTGGCAGGAAAATGCCCTCGATGCGCAAACCAAGCGGGCCATGCTGGAAACGAAAATCGCGCAGATCGACGACAAGGCGCGCTCGATGGCCGTGCTGCGGGCCGGACTCGTCGATGCGCTGGCGAAGGTGGAGACGGGCTGCGAGGATGGTGTCGCGGTCGCAAGAAACTACAAGGATAATCAATGACTTATTACACGCAGTACCGCCACCTGGCGCTTGAGGGCGCCAAGCCGGCCCCCACGGCGCAGCAGATCGCCGCCATCGAAGCCTTGCTGGAAGCACCGTTGCCGCCCGCTTTCCTGGCCTTCCTGCAAGCGGCCAACGGCGCCTGGTTCGATTACACCTGCGATGTGCCGGACGGCAATGGCGGCGTGGAAAAAATGGGTTTCAATACCTTTTTCAGCGCCGACGAAGGCGATTTCTGCGACGAAACTTTGGTAGGCGAAATCCGCGCCGCGCGCCAGCATACGGACATGCCCGTGAAAATCCTGCCCTTCGCCCGCGATGGCGGCAATTCCATGGTTTATCTGGATCTGACGGAGGAAGGCGGTGGCCGCGTGCTCGCCTATGTGCAGGAGTTGCCGGACTGGACGGGAAAGCGCGCCCATGGCCTGATGGAGCTGGCCCCATCGTTCGACGCCTGGCTGGACAGTCTGTACATCGACCGCGACACGGTGCTCGATGAACTAGAACACAGCGTCTCGGAGTCCGCTCACCTGGACGCGATGGCGGAGTGGCTCGATATCGGCATGCCCGCGTGGCGCCGCGATGCGGGGATCGCCGCCTTGTTTACCCTGAAACAAGTCGAATTGTGCGCTAGCGAACAGGACTAGTCCTACCGAGAGTATCGAAAGCGTCCTATGGGTGTGCGCGGACTGACGGCTTAACATTGTCATCAGCTTGCAGAAATAACCATACCCGAAAGGAGTTCCCATGCCTATCCCGACCACCAGTTCCCGTACCCCGTCCCTGAAAAGCGTGGCCATCGGCGCCGCCGTGGCGCTGCTGAGCGGCATCGCCATCAACAGCATTGCCGCCGCCGCGCCGGGCGCGTACGACAAGCAATTCCTCAGCAAGGCCGCCGACGCGGGCAGCACGGAAATTGCCGCCAGCAAAGTCGCACAAAGCAAGAGCAGCAATGCGGAAGTGAAGAAATTCGCCGATGCCATGGTTGCGGACCACACGAAAGTGGCGGGTGAGCTGAAACAGCTGGCCAGCAGCAAGCAGATCGAGGTCAGCGACCAGCCCGGCAAGAAGCACCAGGCGCAGATCGACAAGCTGAGCCGCCTGGAAGGCAAGCAATTCGATGCGGAATACGCGGCCACCATCGGCGTGGCGGCGCACAAGGATGCCGTGAAACTGTTCACGGACGCCAGCCAGAAGGCGAACGATCCCGACATCAAGGCCTTTGCTGCGAAGACCTTGCCAGCGCTGCAACATCACCTGGAAATGGCCAACACCCTGCACACGGCGGTGGGGAAATAGCCAAATTAAATAGCCAAGTTGCTGGCAATTAGCGGGGATATGCTTGCTGTACGTGCCGTACGGCAAGCATATCTGCTCTTGACATACAATGCGGCAACTTCGTTTTTGGCCATGCCATGACCTCATGCAGCTACTCAAGAAAACCGGCCTGATCGCCGCCGCCCTCCTGCTCATCCTCCTGCTGGCAGCCTGGCTGTTCATCAAAGTGAGCGCCGCGCGTAATGCCAGCGTGTATGCCCAGCAATGGAACGACCAGCGCACGTGCGTGATCAAGACCTATGTGCCCTACTACGGCGACGGCGTACCGCAGAACATCGTGCGTGCACTGAGCACGTCCAGCTTCTTCCGCGTGTACCACAAGGATGGCACCTTGCTGGAAAGCACGGAATGGGTGCTGGACATGCATGAAGACGGCATCCTCGACCATGCGCGCTGGGGCCAGAACCAGACCCGCGCCATCTACCCGACGGACATGGGCGACGAAGGCTGGACCTTGCCCGAATGCGCGTGATCATTTAGCAATCAAACGAAAGAGTCCCATGCTGCGCGGCCCCTGGAGCGATGCTCCCTACATTCCTACGCTCCACTATTTTCTCGGCCCCTTCGACGTGTACGACCGTGAAGAAACCCTGGGCGTGGAACTGGACACCTGGGACATGAACGACCCGCTCCAGCGCGCGGCGCTGATACGGCGCGACATCACCTCGCAATACAAGGAACTGAGCTACCGCCATCGCCATGCGCTGGTGGCCGTGCTGGCGCAGGCGCTGCAAGACCCCGCCTACGATTTCCAGGCCATCCTCGAGCATGACCCCGAAAGCACGCACGCCCTGCCCGCCTTGTGGGATGAAATGGCCGACCCGCGCGCCTTTTTTTCCGATATCTACCGCCTGGTGCAGCAGGATTGGGCCGACGACCTGGCCAGGGCGGCGGCGGAAGACCCGTCCGACTGGTAGCGCGGCACGCGCGCCACACTATCGCCACGATAGCCTGCCCCCTGCTTTTCACTCTGTAAACGTGATTGCGGCGAGGTGCGCGTGGCGTTGCAAAAACGCCCCACTGAAAAAATATCTGTTGCACCAGCGCATGCCCACTGGCATCGCGCTACCATGAACCGTCAGCACTCCCCCCAAGCGCGCCGGTTCCCTGCCGGCCTTTCCCTGCCGCAATGTGAAGGAGATTCTCATGCCCAAGTTCGCCCCTGCCGTTTGCCTGTCGTTCATGCTTGCCGCCGGCATGCTGCCCTGTATCGCCAGCGCTGCCGAAGGCGGCGCCACGCGCGCCGACGCGGAAGCCATGGTCAAGAAAGGCGTGTCCTACATCAAGAGCGCCGGCGACGCTAAAGCGTATGGCGAGATCACGGCCAAGGCGCCGCAATTCATCCTGCACGACCTGTACCTGGTCGTCTATAAACTTGACGGCACGGTGGTCGCGCATGGCGCCAACCCGAAAATGGTGGGCAAGAACTTGATCGAATTGAAAGATATCGACGGGAAGGCCTTCGTCAAGGAGCGAGTCGACTTGGCCAAGAGCAAGGGCACCTTCTGGCAGGAATACAAATTCACGAATCCGGAAACCAAGAAGATCGAGCCGAAGGTGATGTATTGCGAGAAACTCGCCGAGACCGTCGTCTGCGGCGGCATCTACCTGTAGCCAGCCGCCGCGCCGCCAGCGCCGGGATGGTTCTCCCCTCTCTTGACGATATGGGTTCCGATGAAAATCGCACAGAAGATGTTGATCGTCCCGGTGGTCGCGCTGGCTTGCCTGCTGGCCATGGGGGCCTTGTCCTACTTCGCCATGCAGCAGAACGAAAGCCGCATGCGCGAACTGAAAGACGTCACCCTGACGGCCGAGCGGCTTGCTAACCAGCAAGCCATTGCCCTGGGCCAAGTCCATGCCGACGTGTATGCGAAGATCGCCATCGCCGCCAGCCTGTCGGACGAACAGTTCAAGCAATTCGGCGCGCAAACGGATGGCCAGCTCAATGCCATCGCGCAAGGCTTGAAGGAGCTCAAGCAATTCTCGGGCGCCGCCACGGAAGCAGACCAGGCCCTGCCGGGCCTCGAGCGCTACCGTGCCAGCGTGGCGCAGGCGCTGGACCTGGCCTCGATGGACCCGAATACGGGCGTGGCGGCGATGCAAAATGCCGCCACGCACTATCAGCAAGTGCGCGGACAGCTGCGCCAGGTGCTGCTCAATCTCGACCACCGCACGGCTGACGCGTTGCAGGAAACAAAGAACGCGGGCCAGCGCGCCGGCTGGCTGTCGCTGGGCACCATGGCCATCGGCTTTGCCTTGCTGGCCCTGATCGCCACCTGGGTGGCCCGTTCCGTCGTGCGCCCCATCGACGAGGCTTGCCGCGCCGCCGAGTCGCTGGCCGCCGGCGACCTGACCATGCGCATCGACGCCCAGGGCGACGACGAGGTGGGCAAGCTGTCGCGCGCGCTGGCCACCGTCTTGAAAAACTGGAACACCTTGTTGGGCGACATACGCCAGGCGGGTTCCACTATCACGGTGGAGGCGAGTGAAATCGCGCTGGGCAATGCGGACTTGTCGGCCCGCACGGAGTCGCAAGCCCATTCCCTGCAAGAAACGGCGTCATCCATGCATGCGCTGACTGATACCGTGCGCGAAAACGCCAGCCATGCGCACCAGGCCAACCAGATGGTGCTGTCGACCTCGAACGTGGCGCTGGAAGGCGGCCGCGTGGTGGGCCAGGTGGTCGAGACGATGGGTTCGATCAAGGCCAGTTCCGGGCGCATCGTCGATATCATCGCCGTCATCGACGGCATTGCGTTCCAGACGAATATCCTCGCCTTGAACGCGGCCGTGGAGGCGGCGCGCGCGGGCGAACAGGGGCGCGGCTTTGCCGTCGTCGCCACGGAAGTGCGGGGCCTGGCGCAGCGCTCGGCCACGGCGGCGCGCGAAATCAAACAACTGATCGAGGATTCCGTTGCCAGGATAGAAACAGGCAGCGAGCTGGCAGACAGCGCCGGGCGCACCATGGGCGATATCGTCGCCTCCGTCCAGCAGGTGACGGAAATCATGAACGACATCACGGCGGCCAGCCAGCGCCAGAGCAAGGGCATCGAGGAAGTCAACAATGCCATCACGGAAATGGACGAATTGACCCAGCGCAATGCCGCCCTCGTCGAGCAATCGGCCGCCGCCGCGCAAAGCATGCAGGACCAGGCGCATGATTTATTGCGCGTGGTCGACGCCTTCCGCCTGGGCGATGGCGGCCCGCCGCTGTTGCCCCGTTAGCGCGGTGACCGCATGGCCGCTGCCGCGCAGTCGAGCATGCGCTTGCCTGCCGCCACCAGTGCCGGATCGTCCTCGTCCTGCAGCGTCGTCCCGACGACACTCTGGTCGGCAACGCTGCCCTGCATGGCGGCCAGGCGTGCCACGCGGTCTTGCGTGGCACCATCGCCAAGGGTACGGGCGCTGAAAAAGCTGTACAGGCCGGCGATTTCGCGTTGCTGCAGCCATTCCATCAATTGCACCAGGCGCGCCTGCTCCACATAGCTCAGTTCGCTAACCTTGCGCTCCGCCAGCGCCTCATACACTTCCAGGCGCGCCATCCAGTTGCCCTGCGCGGCAGCCGCAAGCAGCTGTTCCCAGGCGGCACCGGCGTGCAGCACGGGCCGCGGCTGCAGCTGATAGGCCAGCACGGCTTGCTGCCGCGGCAATGCGCCGTAGGCCGTGGGCGCCTTGCAGACAAACTGGCGCGCATCGGGGCCGCCTTGCCGCAAGCCGCTGGCGATATGCCGCTCGATCTTGTCGCCGATGGCCAGCAGGCGCCTGGCGTGTTCCTGCGTGGACCACTGCGGCGGCAATTTGCCCAGCCAGGCCAGCGCATCGTCGTTGGCCCTGGCTGCCAGTACATAGGCAGCCGCCTTGGCCTGTTGATCTTTCTCTCTGGCCAGTTTCTCCGCATCGTGCTGGATATCGTATTGGCTGGCGCTTTGCTTGAGTTTCAGGCATGACTGGAAGGCCGCAGGCGCTTCTTGCCAGCAGCGGGCCGGCACCGTGAACGTCCAGCGCATGCTGACCGTTTTCAAAATATAGTTTTCTTCGCCCTGTTCCCCTTTGACATAGGCGCGGCCGTCCGCCTTGGTCACGCCTTTTGTCAGCTGCTTGCCGCTAGCCGTGCTCCAGGTATAGGGATCATCGTCTTGCGGCACGCCGGGCACGGCATACAGGGTCAGGTAGTGGCCAGCGGCGGCAGGAACATCGGCCGCATGGCTCAGCGGCGACAGCAGGGACAAGGTGAATAAAGTTCTTACAGGTAACAGTTTCAGCATGAATCAATGGGATTGTGGGAGTTCGGTATGGCAGGCGCAGTCGTGGCCGCTGGCCGCCTCGGAGAGGTTTTGCAGAATCGCGCAGTCTTGCGACGGCTGCGGCTGGTCGCACTGGTGACGCAGGGTCACCAGCTGCTGCTGCAGGGTTTGCAAATTCGCCATCTGCTCGGCGATGCGCAGGATATGGTGGTCGAGCAATTCATTAACGCTCTGGCAACCTTCGGCCGGGTTGTTCTTAAATTCCAGCAAGGCGCGGATATCGGTCAGGCCGATCTGCAAGGAGCGGCAATGGCGGATGAATTGCAGCCGTTCCTGGTGTTCTTCGCGGTACTCGCGGTAGCCGGCGCTGTTGCGGCCCGGTTCCTGCAGCAAGCCCGCCTTTTCATAGTAACGCACAGTTTCCACGTCACAATCTGTCCGTTTGGCCAGTTCTCCGATACGCATGGCATCCCCTTTTCATTCTTTCGTGCAAATTCCGCTTGACCCTGTAGCGGCTACAGGGTTTCTAATGGAAGCATACACGAAACCGGAAGGACGAATGCGATGCCGCACGATAGCCACGATCATACCCACGAGCACGACCATGAGCATAAGCATGCACCCAAGGCGGCCAGTTGCTGTTCCAGCCAGCATGCGTGCTCGTCCACGCCAGCAGCCCCGTCCGCGCCAGCCCTGCCCAGCGCCCCCATCGCCGGGGCGAACACGGCCAAATACCGCATCGCCAACATGGATTGCCCCACGGAAGAACGCTTGATCCGCAACAAGCTGGCCAATATGGCGGGCGTCGTGGGTCTCGATTTCAACCTGATGAACCGCGTGCTCGACGTGCACCATATCCTGCCTACACTGGCGACGGTGGAAGCGGCCCTGCACGGCATCGGCATGCAGGCGATTCCCATGGAGGCGGACGCTGCCGTCGCGCGCGACCCGGACGAAGGCAATCTGTCCGGCCTGCAAAAGGGTTTGCTGGTCGTTTCCGGCCTGGCCGCAGCGGGCGCCGAAGCGCTGGCGTGGACCACGCACGCAGACAGTTCGCCCCTCGTCATCGCCCTGGCCCTGCTGTCAATCGCCACGGGCGGCTGGCCGACCCTGAAAAAGGGCTGGATTGCCCTGAAGACGTTCACCCTGAACATCAATTTCCTGATGAGCCTGGCGGTTTTCGGCGCCATCGCCATCGGCCAGTGGCCGGAAGCGGCCATGGTCATCTTCCTGTTCGCCATTGCCGAGCTGATCGAAGGCTTGTCCCTGAACCGCGCGCGCAATGCCGTGCACAGCCTGATGCAGCTGGCGCCCGACACGGCCACCGTTGCCGACGCCAGCGGCGCCTGGCAGCAAGTATCCGTCGCCACGGTGGCCATCGGCGCGACCATGCGCGTGAAACCGGGCGAGCGCATCGCGCTCGATGGCGTGGTGGCCAGTGGCGAGTCGTCCGTCAACCAGGCGCCGATCACCGGTGAAAGCATGCCGGTGGACAAGGCCGTGGGCGACGTCGTGTATGCGGGCACCATCAATGAACGGGGCTTGCTCGACGTTACTGTGACGGCCAACAGCGGCAACAGCACCCTGGCCAAGATCGTCAAGGTGATCGAGGAAACGCAAGGAAAACAGGCGCCCACGCAGCGCTTTGTCGACAATTTTGCCCGCTATTACACGCCTGCCGTGGTCGTGTTCGCCATCCTCGTGGCCGTGTTGCCGCCTTTGCTCTTCGGCGCACCGTTCATGGCCTGGATCTACAAGGCCTTGGTCATGCTGGTGATCGCCTGTCCGTGCGCGCTGGTCATTTCCACGCCGGTCACGGTGGTCAGCGGCCTGACGGCGGCCGCGCGGCGCGGCATTTTAGTGAAAGGCGGGCAATTCCTGGAAACTGGCTACCGCATCAAGGCCATCGCCGTTGACAAGACGGGCACCTTGACCATGGGCAAACCGGCCGTCACGGACGTGGTGGCCTTGGAAGGCAGCGACCGCGACGCCATCCTGCTGCTGGCCGCCAGCCTGGACGCCAATTCCGCCCACCCGCTGGCCGCCGCAATCGTCAAGGCGGGACCGCCCGCCGGCAGTCACTTGCCCGTCAGCCAGTTTGCCGCGCTGCATGGACGCGGCGTACGCGGCAGCATCGACGGCCAGACCTATTATCTGGGCAATGCGCGCCTGATGACGGAATTGAACGTGCTGACGCCGGACCTGCAAGCGATCCTGGCGCGGCTGGAACAGCAAGCCTACACGGCCATGGTGCTGGCCACCTCAAGCGGTGCGCTGGGCGTGATCGCCGTGGCCGACGTGCTGCGTCCGACGGCGGCGTCCGCCATCGCCCGCCTGAATGCGCTGGGCGTGACCACCGTAATGCTGACGGGAGACAATCTGCTGACGGCGCAGCGCATCGCGGCCGAGGTGGGCGTGAGCCTGGTCAAGGCGGAATTGCTGCCGGAAAACAAGCTCGATGAAATCAAGGCCTTGCAGCAACAGTTTGGCGTGGTGGCCATGCTGGGCGACGGCGTCAACGACGCCCCGGCCCTGGCGCAGGCCGACATCGGCTTTGCCATGGGCGCGGCCGGCAGCGACACGGCCATCGAAACGGCGGACGTGGCCCTGATGGACGATGAATTGGGCAAGTTGCCTGAATTCATCAGTCTGAGCCAGCGCACGCGCAACATCCTCGTGCAAAACATCAGCTTTGCCATCGGCATCAAGGCCGTGTTCTTCGGTCTGGCCCTGGCCGGCATGGCGACTTTGTGGATGGCCGTGTTTGCCGACGTGGGCGCCAGCCTGCTGGTGGTGGCGAACGGCTTGCGCTTGCTGCGCAATAACAAGCAAGCGTAGTCCTCCGCAGAAATATTTCCATCTGGACAATTGCTGTAAAAAACGCTACTTTGGCGGCTGATCTCCACCTTCGCCAAAGTAGCCGATGACCTTGCTGCCCCGTTTGACCCTGCTGGCCACTCTGCTGGCTGGCACCTCCCTGCACGCCGAACCGATGTTTTTCACGCCCTGCTCCGATACGGCAGCCCCCGGCAGCCTGTGCTCGGGCCTGAACGTGCCCGACAACTACGATGCCCAGGGACGCGCCGTCGGCGACGCGGATGCCATGCACGTCTTCGTGCGCAAGTTTGCCGCCGATGTGCCTGCAGGCAAGCCCGTCAAGGGCACGCTGTGGCTGGTGGCGGGCGGTCCCGGCGAATCGGGCGCTTCGTTCTACAACCTGCTGCCCACCTTGCGCCGCAGCTTTCCCGGTTTCGAATTCCTGATCCCCGACCATCGCGGCACGGGCCATTCGTCGCGCCTGTGCAAGGTGGAAGAGTCCGAACAAAGTCCCGGCGGCCGCGCCCTGGCCGGCGCGGAATGGGCCAGCTGCTTCAAGGGCATCAACTTGATGCCGGAATACGCGGGCCAGTTTTCCATCACGACGGCCGCGCGCGACTTGAAGGCGCTGATCCAGGGCGAACGGGGCAAGAGCAAGCAGCCGCCCGTGTATGTATACAGTGTGTCGTACGGCACGCAGCTGGTCTTGCGTACCTTGCAGCTGGGGCCGCTGCCCGTCAAGGGCGTGATTTTCGACTCCTTGGTGCCGCCGCAAACGGATGCGCGCTGGGACTTGAGCCAGCGCTCGCACGTGGTCAACCAGGTCGGCATGCAGGTGCTGGCCCGCTGCGATTCGGATGCAGCTTGCCATGCGGCATTGGGCGAGCCGGCAACAACTGTGTACCGCCGCGTGCTGGAGAAGGTGCAAGCCGATCCTGCCCTGCTGGCGAAGATTCCCGGCAAGAACCTGAAAAACTTCCTCGGCGGCATGCTCGACGTGCCGGCCGCCCGCGCCCGCATCCCGTATCTGCTGCACGACCTGGACCGGGGCGGCGAGGCGGAACTGGCTGCTGTGCGCGCCACGTTGACGGATGCGGCGGCCGGGTTGGGCAGCTACCCCCAGTCGCCGCTGTCGATTCCGCTGGTCAGCATCATCAGCAATTCGGAAAACAATCTGCAGCCTTCGTTGCGCCCCGGCTGGACGGCCGCCGACCTCGACCGCGAAGAGGCGGACTTGCTGTTGACCAGTCCCCTGCCCCGCATCCTGCTGGGCGGCGGCTTGCCCACCTACCCGCGCGACGCCTATTTCGGCGCCTTGCCGGCCAAGGTGCCGACTACACTGGTGCTGCAGGGAACGCTGGACCCGAAGACGCCGTACGCGGGCGCGCAGGCGCAAGTGCAGGCTTTGACGCAAAGCAAGGCCGGCAAGGTGGCCCTGTCCACCGTGCACAACGCCCCGCATTTCATCCTGTGGACGGCGCCCGCCTGCTTTGAACAGGCCAGCACCCGCTTTATTGCCGGCAAGCAGGCGCAGGATTGCACATTGTAAGTATTAAACCCCAAGGCAAGGTCTGGGGTCGGACCCTCAGGGTCCGACCCCAGTTTCTGCCTTCGGGTTGAACGTTTTCCCGATGCATCGTCGTTATGGAACATTCTGTCAGGATAATATGCGCAAAATCTGTTCAGTACTTTCACTACTGTCCTGCCTTGGGCTTGTCCAGGCAGCCGAACCCGCTTTTTCCGCTGGCACCATCTGCGCCTCGCCCGCGCAATCCGTGCGCGAACAGGGCTATGTGCCCATCAATGGCATCGAGCAATGGATCACCGTCACGGGCGCCGCCTGCGGCAATCCCGTGATCCTGTTCATCCATGGCGGCCCCGGTAATGCCTTGAGCCCGTTTGCCGACGCCATCTATGCCGGCTGGCAACAGAATTACACGCTGGTGCAGTGGGACCAGCGCGGCGCCGGCATGACCTACGCGAAACAGCGCCCGACGGAAGATATCCCCTTGACGGTGGAACAGATGCGCGACGACGGTATTGCCGTGGCGGCCTATCTGCGGCAGCACCTGGGCAAGGACAAAGTCATTTTAATGGGCAGTTCCTGGGGTTCGATCCTGGGCGTGCACATGGCCAAGGCACGCCCCGACCTGTTCCACGCGTATATCGGCACGGCGCAGGTGGTCAATGCGCGCGACAACGAGACCGGCATGTACCGGCAAGTGATGGCGCTGGCACAAGCGGCGAACGATGCACCCACGGTGGACAAGCTGACGGCGCTGGGTCCGCCGCCATGGCGCGATCCGCGCAACTTCGGCATCCTGCGCCGTTTCGACCGCAAATATGAGGCACTGGCAACGGATGCGCCGCCAAAACACTGGTGGCAGCCGGCGCCGTTCTATGCCACGCCGCAAGCGCTGGCCGATGCCGAGGCGGCCGATGACTACTCGTACATCCAGTTCATCGGCATGCGCGGCGACGGCATGTTCTCAGGCGTGAACCTGCCCGCGCTGGGCACGCGTTTCGACTTGCCCGTGTTCTTCATCATGGGCGAAGCGGACTTGCTGACCTCGCCCGCCATCGCGCGCACGTATTTCGACAGCATCACGGCGCCCGTCAAGAGTTTTACCCTGGTAAAACGGGCCGGACACGACCCCAACCAGGCCGTGCTGGACGCCCAATGGACGGTCTTGCGCGACCAGGTGGTGCCGCTGATGCATTAAATCGCGCGGCGGGCCCGCAGATGCAAGTAACGGATGGCGGCGGCGGCCACCATCAGGATGGCGGAAGCAGTTGCCAGCACAACAATAAATGCCTTGTCGAAGGCCGAGCGGGCCAGTTCCGACACTTGCAAGCCCAGTTCGGCCGGCAATTGCTCGGCGGCCAGCAGCGCCGCGTCGAGGGTGTCATGGGCGTTCGGCAGCAGGCCCGCGCTTTCCGGGATCACCAGGGTGGCGCTGTAGACGGCCGACATGATGGTGCCCAGCACCGTCACGCCGATCACGGCGCCCAGCTCGTACGACACTTCCTCGATCGAGGCGGCCATACCGGCTTGCTGGGGAGCCACGTTGAGCATCACGGCGCTCGATGCGGCCGTCATCACGGCGCCCAGGCCCAGGCCCAGGATCACCAGGCTGGCCACTTGCGCCGAGACGGCGGCGTCATGCAGCACCAGATACGATGCCATGCCGATACCGGACAGCAGCAGCGAACCCCACAAGACCTTGGCCTTGTCGGCGCGCGGCAGCATGAAACCCGTCAATGGACCGGCAAACACGGATGCCAGCGGCAACGGCAACAGCAGCAGACCCGCTTCCAGCGGCGACAGTTCCCGCACCAGCTGCATGTGCTGGCTCAGCGCCAGTTCCATGCCGATCAGGGCGGCGGACGCCACCATGGCGGCGGCCACGGCGCTGGAAAACGGCAGTTCGCGGAACAGGGCGAAGTCGATCAGCGGCCTGGCTTGGCGCTTCTGGCGACGCACGAATTTGAGCATGAAGAAGGCGCCCACGGCGAACGAGGCGGCGGCCAGCGCATACGAGGGCTGCGACTTGCCCAGTTCCTTGATCGCATACACGCCACCAAGCAGACCCATCATGACTTGCAGGGAACCCTTCAAGTCCCACGGCTTGTCGCGGTTACCGGCCCGTTTCGGCAGGATGACGGTGGCCAATACCAAGGTCAGCAGCACGATGGGCACGTTGATCAGGAAGACGGAACCCCACCAGTAATGTTCCAACAGGAAACCA
>Ga0182008_10000341_pt1 | contig 36348 bp, 20 predicted proteins | sample Sormic07211129_1_FD_120482 | JGI IMG/M metagenome (GOLD analysis project Ga0182008, IMG submission 120482) | Rhizosphere microbial communities from Sorghum bicolor, Mead, Nebraska, USA - 072115-129_1 metaG | ecosystem: Host-associated > Plants > Roots > Rhizosphere | place: USA: Nebraska...
ACAACAGGTCCCAATCCTTTTCGGTATGGTCGCCAATTGCTTTAGAGATGGAAAGACCTGCGTTGTTCACCACAATGTCCACACCCCCGAAAGCCAGAGCAGCTACATCAAATGCAGCGGCAATATCTTCCGCACTGGTTACGTTTAGCACAGCAGTCGCATAGCTGTCTTTACCATATTTGCAGGTAAATTCTTCACCGGCGCTCTCCAAACGTTCCGCATTCATGTCGTTCAACACCACTACTGCTCCTTCTTCCACAAACTTACGGGCAATAGCCTTTCCAATACCACCAGCACTACCGGTAATCAGGGCAATTTTTCCTGAAAGTGGCTTAGGCTTTGGCATTCTTTGCAGCTTCGCTTCTTCCAGCAACCAGTATTCAATGTTAAACGCTTCCTGTCTCGGTAAAGAAGTGTATTCAGAAATAGCTTCCGCCCCTTTCATTACATTGATGGCATTGGTATAGAACTCAGCTGCTACCCTAGCGGTCTGTTTGTCTTTAGAAAAAGAGAACATTCCGATACCAGGATAAAGGATAATTACCGGGTTGGCATCGCGTATCGCAGGGCTATTGCTGTGTTTGCATGAATCGTAGTATTCCGCATACATTTTCCTATAAGTTTCAAATTCAGGCGCTAATCTTTCTTTCAATGATCTGATGTCACTAAGCTCTTCGTTAGGCTCCAGTTTCAGTACCAGAGGACTGATTTTGGTGCGTAAAAAGTGGTCAGGACAGCTTGTACCCAATGGAGCAAGGCGATCCAGGTCATTCGAATTGATGAACTCCAATACCTTTGCGTCATCCGTAAAGTGTCCCACCATATGTCTTTCGCTTGAACAGAAGCCCCTCAATACAGGTGCGATTGCCGCAGCTTGTTTACTGCGTTGTTCTTTTGCGGAGCTTTCTATTTTTTGTCCGCCAAATACCGGCGCTTTTTTACCATAATTTTCTTCCAGGTATTCCGCACACCTTTCAATTACCTCCAGGGTATTCATATAGCTTTCATAAGCTGTATCACCCCAGGTAAACAAACCATGGGAACCCAGCATGATGCCCCGGATCCCCGGATTTTCATCCAGGCATTTGCGCAACATCAGTCCCAGCTCAAAGCCTGGCTTCTGCCATGGCACCCAGCCGATAGTCCCGTTAAACAATTCTTTGGTGATGCGCTCACCATCTTTAGCGGCAGCAATCGCAATTGCCGCATCCGGATGCAGGTGATCGATATGGGCGAACGGTAAAAAACCGTGTAAAGGTGTATCAATAGACGGCGCCTTAGAATTCAGGTCATAAATGCAATGGTTAAACAATTCCACCATTTCATCTTCATGTTCCAGGCCGCGGTAAATATTTTTAAGATTACGCAGGCGATCAACATATAAAGCTGCCAAGCCGCTGCTTTTTAAGGTACCCAAATCGCCACCAGATCCCTTAACCCACATAATTTCTGTATCCTGCCCGGTAAGCGGATCCTTAGCGATGGCTTTACAGGATGTATTGCCACCACCATAATTGGTTAAGCGCAAATCGGCACCTAATAAATTTGAGCGGTAGATTAACAGCGCAACTTCATCACCGGCCATTTCAGCAGCCTTTGCATCATCCCACAAATAGCTTACATGTTTAAAATCGGTTGTTCGAGTACTCATAAAAGTATTTAAATTAATTGTTTTTTATTTCTATTTAATTGAATTGCCATATCCCACAATAAATATGGATAAGATCAGAATTACGATTCCGGCGATGACAGTGCCGAAAGTTTTCTTTTTCACTCCACTCCATTCTTTAAAGAACAGTCCCCAGCCATTGGCAACCAGGATAATACAGGCCATATGCAGAATCCATCCGCTGGCACCATTCCCAAGTTTACTTTCGCCCATCCCATAAAAAAAGAACTGCAGGAACCAGGTCGTACCCGCCAGTGCCGAAAAGATATAGTTTTTAAGCAGGGGAGCTTTTTTATCGATATAATCACCAAAAGTCTTATTGCGTGAGTTCAATAACATACACCAGAATAAATTGGTGGTTAGGCCACCCCATAAGATTACCACATAGGTTACATTATTCTGAAAAAGGAATTCACCTTGTTCCGGATTAATCGCTTTCCAGGCTTCATTCCCATGGTGTGCCATGTCTTTACCCGCATCGATACCGAAGGCAAAACAGGCACTTAAAATACCCGACACAATAGACACGATCAGCCCGATGCCCAGTTTATATTCTTTATTTGAAGGGTCTGCTTTCCCTGAAGCAACCAGGTCTTTCTCTTTCATGCTGCCCGCCATTCCGCATACAACAATACCGATTACACAAACAAGGAGTCCAAGTAACACCATTTGTCCCCACTGACTGCCAGCCATATCGCTTAAGCTATCTTTACCTGATGTAGGATTGAAATTATAATATAAGGAAGGAATTAAAGCTCCGAAAACTGAGCAGAGGCCCAGGATAATGGTACTTCCTAATGAGATACCGAGATAACGTACACCCAATCCATAAGTTAGCCCGCCAATACCCCATAAAAGACCGAAGAAATAAGTCAGCAGCAGGATTTTACCATCAGTCTGGGTAATGATATCCATAAAGCCAGGTATAGTTAACCAGGCTGCCAACGGCGGTACAATCAGCCAGGAGAACAATCCACCCACGATCCAATAAGTTTCCCAGGACCATCGTTTTACTTTTTTAAAAGGAATATAAAAACTACCAGAAGCAAAGCCGCCAATAAAGTGGAAGATTATACCTAAAAGTACTTGCATAAAGATTTATATTTTGGTTTCCTAAAGCTAGATAAGTCTTAACATTCAACTGTTATGTACTGTCATGGATTGACCATTAAACACATTTGACTCTTTCTTCAATATGCTACCGTGCATATACTTTATCTTCCTAAATCGCAGCAAACTCCCCTGAAAATCCCTTAATTAATTAGGGAGTAAGGAGAAAAAAATAGAAATTTTTTCTTTCTCCTTACTCCTGATCGGTACCGAAACCAATTCAGGATTATGAAATAATGATACCTGGTTTTAAACGGATTATAAAAACCCAGATGGCAACATTAATATGGTTATTCATATTGCTACAACAAAAATAACTTTACAGATTTTGTGTCCAATGACAAGCAAAACCATTATACACACAACTTTAGAGAAAATAAATTACTTTTTGAATTAAATATAGTAACTAACAAGGCTATGAGATTTTTAAGAAAAAAGACATAATGAATGTAAATGAGCAAATACATCTTCAAACGTATGCTCCTGAATGTATGATTTTATTTAAAGACGAAGAAGCTCTAATTAAAGCAGAGCGTCCTCCAGATGCGTGTTCCTCGATTTACTGATGCTCTGCTTTAAATTATTCCGGTTTCCTTATTATTTAGTTTACATTCTGCGCTACTTCACGTTGCTTCCAACTCATTTTTGATGGGGTTGCCTGGTGTTTTTCGAGATTGTTTTCATCCGTACTTATTTTTTATTGGTGATGAAGCTAAAAGTCTCTAAAAAACTCTCAAACAAAATTAAAATTGATAAATCAGCCCTGACAAAAACAGAGACTGAAAGGCCAGCTATAAGTGAAGCTTCGTAGAAAAAGCTGGTTATTTTTCCTTTTTATGGACTACCAATTTTTTCTTGTAAATTTTATAGTGAAAAGGTGTTCCGTCAAACTGGTGTTCCAGGATTTCTTTCAATATCACTTGGGTGTATGCTTTTGCTTTTGCCTTATATGGCAACAACTCATAGGTGCTGTATTCTATACTTTCGCCAGTCTTTTCTTGTAATCTGTAGAGTACACTTTCCAAAATCTCAGTGGGATGAACAATTATACTCAATCTTCTTTCCAGGATTGGCAATAGTTTAGTTTGGTTCCGGATAGAATCAGGCTCTTGCATAAAAAAAGGAATAACCAACAGTAATCCGAACTTAAAAAAGGTCATATTCTAAATAATAAAACGATCTACTACAAATAACTGAATAAATAACAAACAACTGTTTATCAAATAAATATGATAACACTTTGGTTAAACAAAATTAATCTTGCCTTCCTTGATTAACCCTTTTTCCAAAAAATAATAAAAGCAGATTAAGCTTTAAAGAACTTAATCTGCTTTCGTACTCAGGATGGGTATAAACTAGAAGTTATTTAATCTCGGTTTCATAAATAACGGGGGTAACGTAAAAGGAATTAACCGGATCATATGAAAAACCTAAAGATATAACTTTATTCGGCTGAAAGCTTTGCGACCCCTGACTATCCCAGTATATGGTTGGGTAATAAGTTAAAACGTCAACAAGATTTTTGCCAGTTCCCGGCTCAAAAACTCCAAAATAATAGCCATAGCTATAATCGCCATGTTTCACAGGGCCAAGCTCTGTATATGAACTGAACTTATCTTTACGTATATCTTTAACGGTGGTTATCTCTTCAGCAAGAATATCGCCATTATCATTATAATAAAGTTCGTATATTTTCAGATCTACCGATGCAGGCAATGATTTTTCCAGGTTGACAAACTGTACTAAACTATTGCCTTTGGCTGGTTTTACGCTACCATCATATCCCCCGCCAATGATTTTAGCATCGGCGGTATATAAAAAATTTAGTTTGGTATCCTTTCCTTCCACATGAAGTACGGTATCTATAACAGGTGTGTTTTCCTTTCCTGGCTGGTATATTTTTAGTTTCCGGTCTCCTTTGTAAGCCTTAATTCCTTTGATTGCTGATGGAGATTTTAAGGTATCCACTACTTTACCATCAATATCTACCAGTAGGTCACCTATATCGGTAGAGGTTGTAGAATTGATATTTATAACCCCATAACTTTTGCCTTCTATAAGCTGGCCATCCTTTTTACAGCCAGCTAACAATAACCCAGCAAATAAAAAAAAGTGTAAATGTTTAAAAGTTGATTTCATGATTGCTGATTAAAAACGGTAAATGAAATTAAGTGTAGAGGTAGTTCCGTACTTCCAGGTATATATTTTGGTATCAAATGCTGCATTATATTTTGTGCCTTTCGGGTCAATCTGTTCAGCCGGCAATGGTGGTGTGCCATCACCTGGATAGGGTTGCACAGAAGGAAGTGGCTGCTCACCGAGGGTTTTGTCTTTCTGATAAAGGTTTCTGTAGTAAAACAACTCGCTGTTGAGCAGATTACTGATATTCAGTCGTAATTCGGCTTTATTGTCCTTCATAAATTTATAGCTCAATTGCAGGTCGACAACATTTCTACCATTTTCATAGAGATCTTCCGCGCGATCGGGCGAGGCATACACGATACGCCTGCCAAAGCGACTAAAGGTAGCGTTAAAGCCAAAATGTGCTCCTGTGTACAATATTCCTGCATTAATAATATATGGAGACTGGCCTGTTAGTGGCCGATTACGTTTACTGGATGCAGTTTTACCCTCGGGAGTTACAGAGAAAGCCGTTCCAAGGTCGACACTGGCGTTTACATAGGTAAAATTACCGGAAAGGTACAGGTCCTTTAAAAAAGACGATGGTGATATAAATCCAAGCGATTTACGTGCGTCTAATTCAAAACCGGTATTTGTAGCCGATCGCAGATTTCGATAAAAGTAGAACCGGGTAGCCGATGTAGATACCACGACTTCAATTGGGTTGACAAATTTTTTATGAAAACCCGAGATGGAAAGGATTTCACCCGGAGAGGGATAAAACTCGTACCTCAGATCATAGTTTTGAATGGAAGTACGCTTCAGATTGTCGCCACTTACCGAAACAAACAGGTCGTAATCAAAATAACTAAAAAAGGATAGCTCCCTAAAATCGGGTCTTGCTACTGTTTTATAATAAGCTGCCCTCAGGTTCATTTTTGGCGTAAGAGCGTAAATGGCGTTAGCCGATGGCAGCCAATCATTATTGTTCGATTTTATCAGGCTGTCTACAATTGGGGGTAGCTGGTTGTTCTTGGCCTGGCCACGTGTTGTTGTAGAAACATTCTGTTCGTTCCGTTCATACCTTATGCCACCTATCAGTCTTAGATTTTTAACAGGCTTCAAGTCAACCATTCCATAAAATGCATTCAAGTTTTGCCGTCCTTTATAACCAGTACCAGCCCCCTGGTGTGTTACTCCATCACCTTGTGCTGTAGTAGGGAACAGGTACAGATTTCCGTTGGCAAATTGTTCGGGATTGTAAACATCGTAATAAACCAAGCCATCATAACGACTATTGGCTGTCCCGCTTTGGGTTGTGGCCCGGATCCGATAGAAATCTGCTCCGAAATCGGCACGTCTGTTACTTCCTTGATATCCCAGCTTTATCGATTGGTTTAGCCCGCGTAAGCGGAATGGAAACTGCAAATTTGTTTGCCAGCTATACCTTTTCTCTACCAGTTTGGAGTAAAAAACATTGCCATATAATATATTTGCATCGCTGAAATTATAGTGATAATAATCATCTGGATTGGGACTTCCTATAGGCCTCCCGCTTTCCATAAATCTGGTAAAAGGCTGGTCGCGGTTTACCGTAGCCATAGCAAAGCCATAATCGGCTTTTATACCGCGCTTGCTTAAGGTATGCTCACCTGTAAAGTTGGTTTGAAACAATTGGTTAATGATGGTCTGGTCACTGTAGTTATTTACGTAACGGTTATCGCCTTGGTTGATACCTGTATAGGTAAAATACTTGTCGTTAAAGCGGCGGTTATAAGTATTTTTAAGGGTAAACTTGTTACTGCCACTGGTGTAGGCAAGGTTAAGGCTCCCACCCCAAAGCGTGTTGAAAATATAGTCTGTTCCTTTGAAATCCCTTATTGTATTTTGGTAGATGTCATGCTGGTTGTTCAACTGCTCGTTACGGTAGGTAAGAGCTCCTATAATACCCAGCGTTGAGTTATTTTTAAACGGAAAGCTATGTGCTGCCGTTAACTGATAACTCTGAATGGGCATAGCGGTATACTTTCTTAATGCCCAGTTATCGGGCATTGTGCCTAAAAACTTTGCTGCCTGTGCTTTTTGATCTGCAGTAGCACTACGGTTGTCGATCTGGATGGCTAAGTTATTGTATTCGCCCAGGCTCATTCCGCTTGGCTTTCGTTGGTAATCATTTGCAAAACCAAAGTAATTAGCTATGCCCCGTTGGCCGCTTATAAAATCTTTTCCGGTTGCCCGGCTATTGTAACCGCTTGCTATATTAAATTCTACAAAGTTCTGATCCGGAATATCCTTGGTGGTTATCTGTACAAGGCCGCCAGTGAATTCGCCGGTAAGATCAGGTGTGGCCGTTTTGTTTACCACAATATTATCTATAAGCGAACTTGGAATAACGTCAAAAGCGAAATCGCGCCGGTTTGGTTCGCTGCTGGGTAATGGTGAACCATTCAGCAACACGTTATTATACCTGTCACTCATGCCACGCACCACAACAAACTTGTTTTGCGATACCTGTAAACCGCTTACCCTGGCTAATACCTGGGCAGTATTGTTATCAGGTGTACGGCTGATCTGTTCAGCTGTGATACCGTCTGATACTGCAGAATTATTTTTTTGCAATGCATATAAGCCCTCAATAGATGCTTTTTTGAATGATGATCTGACCACAACCTCATTCAAAGCGCTGGAAGAAATCGTTAATACGATATCCAGTTTTGTAAGGGATCCAGCTTTGGTTACGATATCGGCAATTCGCTTTGTCTGAAAGGAAACATAACTTGCCTCTATAGTATGAATACCAGGCGCTACGATAAAACTATAGCTACCGTCAATATTACTGGTGATGAGCTTATTTTGCTCAACCAGTTTGAGTGTTGCCCCTGGTAGCGGCTCACCTTTATCATCTATAATTCTACCAAAAATTCGACCGTGTTGTTGTTGGGGACGGGCGGCAATCACAATTGAATTGTTGATGACCTTAAATGTCAGATTGAACGTATTAAGCAATTTTTTCAGTACACTTCCCAATGCTTCGTTTTGTACGTTAATATTGATTTTTTTTTGAGTAGAAATATTACCTACCATTAGTATTTGCACATGGGCTTTGTTTTCCAGCTCGCTTAGAGTTTCTATAAGGAGCGCATTATTTAAGCGTAAACTGATCGGTTTCTCCAGATTTATTTGTGCATTGACATGAGAGGCAACGGCTACACCTGCAAGACTAAATAAGACAAAGAGAAAAATAACGGAAACTTTCATATAAAAACTCCATTGATAAAAAACTTTTTTGTGTTCTTTTAAATTCATTATGTTTAGAAAAAAATGTGATTAACTGCGCAGTACCATATGCTAAAGTTGTCGAGGCTGGAGCATAGCTGCGTTTTCATTGATTTTCTCCCTGGCCTTTGGCGGGGAGTTTTTTTATGTAGCTTTATTTCATGACCTTGCTTTTAAGTTTATATTTTTGTTAGTTGCATCCCCTTCCGGTTATGTAAAAACCGGATCCTTTTTTGATCACTTTTCCATTAACAGAATAACTGATCATCTGTAGCAGTGATTCCACATTATCGTGATTAAATGTGCCATAGATTTGGCAGGTTTTCATTTTAGGACTTGCCATCACTTTAACTCCATATTTATTGGTTATGTCTTCCAAAGCCTGGCTCAACAGTTCATTCTTATATACCAATTTACCCTCCCGCCATGCCGTCACTTCTTTTATTTGATTTTGCCCTATAGCTATATGTCCAACTGTTTTGTCATAGATCCCGGTCTGGTTAGGTATTAAGTATATTGACTTGATCTTATTGGTATAGATGGCCACCTTACCAGTTGCCACGCTTACCTTGAGTTGAACTGAGTTTTTATAGGCTTTGATGTTAAAGCTCGTTCCCAGGACCTGCGTATTCAGTTTTCCTGAATGGACAATAAACGGCTGGTTTTTTCTATGCGTTACTTCAAAAAATGCCTCTCCTTCCAAATCAAGTTCCCGGGTCTTCCCTTCAAATTTCTCCGGATAGCGCAAACGACTGCCTGCGTTTAGCCATACGGTAGAGCTGTCGGCCAGGGTAACTTTCAATACCTGCCCATATTGAGCTTTTGCTTCAATGTCACGGACTAAAAAGGTTTCTGTTTTAGGTCCGCTATGAGGCTTTGATTTATACCATAATACAGCAAGAGCACTAAGCAGTATAACCGAAGCTGCAATCCTTAACCAGAGACGGTAAGACCGGAAAGTATTTCGTTTTCTGCTTTGCTGCCAGATATTGTTATAGATGGCTTCCCCCTGTTCCTTTTTATTGCCAAGCTTTTGCTCGTCCCATTCGGAAAGACCGTTCAGCTCCTGTTGCCGAAACCAAGCAGACAAACAGATTTCTTCTTCGGGGGTAATGGTTCCCTGAAGTTGTTTTTCAAAAAGACGGAGAAATTCTTCCCTTTTCATAGTGATACCCTTTATAGTAAGTATCCTAACTCAAGTGATATACTTAAAGAGAATAAAAATATTTTTATTCTCTTTTATGGCAGGAAGAAAGAACAGAGCACCAAGACTATTGAAATAATGTCCTGAAGTTTAAAGCGCAGCTTTTTAACTGCAATATAGAGCTGGTGTTCTACCGTTCTCTGTGAAAGTCCGGTCATGGCCGCAATGGCCCTGGCAGTATGGCCTTCTTGCTTAAGTGAAAATATGGTACGACATTTACCGGGCAGACTATTTACAGATTGTTCAATCTGCCGGCGGAGCTCATTTTCGCTCAAAAGCTCATTGGTGGAATTGTCATAGTCCGAAAAATTCAATTGTTCAAAGGCTTTTAACTTTACCTTTTCCGAACGAATAAGCTTATATACCTGATATTTGACCGCTTGTATAAGGAATGAACGCATATTCTGTATTTCCTCCTGCTTTCTCCTATTAACTAACGGCAGAAAAACTTCTTGTACCACATCTTTAGCAAGGTCTTGATCTTGGAGCATATTATAGGCAAAAAGATAAAGCTCAGACCAGTATTTTCGGTAGATATCCTCAAACAGCACCTCAGATTCGCCGCCTGGTTGTTTGTCTAAGTCTTTATTTTGTTCAATTCTCAGCATTTTGATCTACTGATCAAAGCTAGTCTTCGAATATTACCAAATCATTAACCAATTGTATACAAAAAAGATTCATAATGTGATTCAAATACGGGAATTCAAACCATTTGAAAACGCTCATTTGCGTCTGCGTATACGAGATATCGCACTTAATCGTATTCAATCTAGATTTTGCGTATCTTTTTTTGCTTAAAAGACAGTGATTTACAGATAATCACAAGCGTGTTTACAGGGTCTATAAGGAAGAAGCCTTGACCTTAGGAGTAAGAAGCGTCCCCGCAGAAGCCGTAGTGCTGCTCACCAGATGGAAAAGCCTGATACTCCATCAATAAATCAAGTACGGAGCATGGACTTCCCACAAAATTTACTATTTTACACGTTCATTATGTAGTTTATTTGGCTACAGAAATTAAGGTAATTGTTTAAAGCGGAAGGTTAATACTTATTATTGGTCATTTAGTTTATTTTTTGATTCGATAACGAGGCCGCCCTCTTTCATGCCTTCGGCAACGACCTTGACATTCACAGTACCAGGAATGCCCCTCTTTGAACGTATAATCAACAGACATAAACCGTTAAATGCCTTCCTTTCTTTTGCAGTAAAAGAGCTCATATCCGTTGCATCTCCATTATCCACTGCAACAATTTCTCCGGCGCCTTCAACCGAGAATTTCAGCAATGGCTTTGCATCTGGAACAGTCATGCCCTGCTCATCAACTACTTTTACGGTTACAAAAGATAGGTCCTGCCCATCCGCCTGAATGGTACTTCTATCTGCAATCAGTTGAAGCGCAACTGCAGCCTTTGTGGTCTTTATGGTTTCTTTTGCCCATTCTTTACCGTCTTTATAGGCTTGTACCATCAATGTTCCTGGTTCATAAACTACCTCATCCCATCGCAACCGATATTCAAATGGCCCAAGTTTTTTACGTCCCAGTGATTTGCCGTTCAGGAATAATTCTGCTTCATCACCAGAGGTAAAAACATGGACAGGCGTAACTTTTCCAACACGATCCGGCCAGTTCCAGTGTGGCAATAAATGCACCATGGGCTTCTCTGGCAACCATTGACTTTGGTACAGGTAAAAGCGATCCTTTTTAAATCCAGCCATATCTATAATCCCGAAATAAGAGCTCCGCGAAGAGTAATAAGGGGTGGGCTCTCCCAGATAATCCCATCCCGTCCAGGCAAAACCACCTGCTACGTATTGGTTTCTTTCTAGAGAGGCAAACACTTTATCTGCAGAAGCCCCAAAATCTACCGAATAAAGTTCATAGGCACTTACCTGATGTGTAAGCGGATTACCACCAAGGTTATCTTTAACAGGAGAACTGCTGTTTCCATTAACCGGGAAGAGATATTCCCCCCTGCTACTGATGGCCGCAGCATTTTCTGTGCTGATGATGGCCCTATCCGGAAATTTCTCGTGAAAAACGGGAAACATCGGGCTGGTCGTGATTCCTTTTAAGCCTTTATAAGCATCTGCATCGCGAATGCCCTCACCTTGATAATTTAATCCGATCACATCTGAATATTGGGGCAAAGGCATATTTGGTTTTGCATAATTCATGGCCAGTGTGGTCAAACGAGTCGGATCTTCATCTTTAACAATATCATGCAGTTTTTTGGCTACAGCTGCCCCATCTTCATCGGTATACTGCTCTCCAACCTCATTGCCATAACTCCACAAAATGACCGATGGGTGATTCTTGTCTCGCCTGATGAGCGCCCTAAGGTCTTGTTCATACCATTCTGGAAATATCAAATGAAAATCGAGCGGTGTTTTCTTCAGTTCCCAGGAATCATAGATCTCATCCACCACCAGGAAACCCATTTTATCAGCCAATTCGAGAAGTTCGGGAGCAGGTGGATTATGAGCCATCCGTATCGCATTGCAACCCATTTCTTTAAGCATCTGCAATTGCCGTTCTGCGGCCCGGTAATTAAAGGCCATTCCTAAAGAACCTAAATCGGCGTGTTGGTTAACACCTTTTATTTTAACCTTCATCCCATTGATCAATAAACCTTCCTGAGCATCAAATTTCACCTTCCGGATACCAAATTCAGTTTGATAAGTATCCATTTCCTTTCCTGCAATTTTAACAGAGGTAATGGCAACATATCTGTTTGGGGTATTCAGATCATAAGGGTACCATAACTTCGGATTATTGATCTCTGTTTCACCAACAAATAAGGCATCATTATTTGCTCCAACATGGAGGATTTGTGGTTTGATGCTTGAAACCACATTCCCTTGTTTATTTCCAGCAGTATCCAGCCTATAAATAGTAGTTGACACTTCTATAGCCTGATTTTTATGGGTGGTGTTTTTAACTCTAATGTCCAGGTTCAATTTTGCCCTTTTAGAAGAAATCTCTGAAGTTTTCACAAAAGTACCCCAGTTTGCCACATGGACCGGGTTTACTTTTGTTAGCCATACATTTCGGTAAATGCCCGCGCCGGGGTACCACCGTGATGAAGCAGCAGGGTTATCTACACGTATGGCCAATTGATTTTCTGCGCCAAAAGTCAGGTAAGGTGTTAAATCTATTCGCCAGGAGGCATAACCATAAGGCCAGCCGCCAACCAGCTTTCCGTTTAACCAGACCATAGCGTAAGACATGGCCCCGTCTACTTCTAAATAAACAGTTTTTCCCCGGTCAGCAGAAGAGATCATTACCTTTTTTCTATACCAGCCTACCCCCTGCACGGGCAGCCTTCCCATACCTCCCCCAATGATGGGATTATTTTCGGTATAAAAAGGTCCGGCAATTGCCCAGTCATGGGGTAAGTTAACGTTTTCCCAGGCGCTGTCGTCAAAGTTCCTCTGCACAAAGGGAAAGTTGGCTCCGGGATTCCCGGCCGGGCGTTTATAATGTTTGGATGGGTCTTTAATAAAGTCATTTCCACCAGGCAGAATAAATGCTTTAAGTACATCTTTTGGCCCTTCCACTTTTATGGCTTCTGTCGGTTTTGCATCAGCCGCTATTTTATCCAAATCAACATCAGCCGCTGGCCTGGCATCATATATAAGATGATCTGTTTCCTGTTGATGATCATATTTGTAGAATTTCCAGCCTGTAGTAATGGCCTCCCGCTCCCGGTCGGCACGCTTAGTTTGAGCATGAACATCAAAAAAGCACAAAAGAACGGCAAGCATTAAAAATTCAGCTTTTAAATTGATGGTAAAATAGGTCATATCTGCTTTATCAATTGGTTAAGATAAAAAAGAGCTTGAATCGCGGATGGATTCAGGCTCTTTTGAATTTGTCAAGTCATTATTTTAATATCCTGGATTCTGGTACGCTTTCTTTTCTGCCGCAGTCATATCCAGTGCATCCAGCTGTGACTGAGGAATAGGACGAAGATAGTTCGTTGCCGCAATGTTACGGGTAAAAGTCCCCACGGTATGGTCTTTCCAATCGTTAGGATTGGTTTTACCGGCAATGACAAATGTCCTGCCGTAATCCGCCCATTTTTGGGTACGAACCAAATCCCACCAGCGGTAACCTTCACCAAAATATTCACGGGATCTCTCCGCCAATATATAATCAATGTCAATTGAACCTGGAGTAGCGGCCGTCATTGCAGCACTATTATCCTGTACCTTTGCTATATTATTTCCATTGTCAAAGCGCCATTTTCCAGCTCTTGCCCGAATTACATTGATCAAGCCCCTTGCTGTTCCATCATTTGCATAGGTACCGCCAATTGCTCTGGTTGCAGCACCTTTAACTGCAGCTTCGGCAGCGATAAAAAACAGTTCTGAGAATTTAGCGATAGGAAAAGGACGGGTAAGACTACCATTTGGCTGTCCAAGCCCACCATTATTATCGGTACGGTATGGACCTAATTTCCAATTGGCCGGATAACAAATCCTGCTAAATGCACTTGGTTCAATGACAAAATCTGCTCTGCCTGGCAAAACACCTGCACCAATATTGCTGTTAAATTTGGAGTTGGAGTAATCCACACCTGCAACATCTTCATTTAAAAATGAAAGTATGGCATCTCCGTTAGCCACAGGCAGGAAATTGGCGTTGTATAAATTTTCAGGGATCGCATTGTTTACTTTTAAAGCAGCTTCTTTCCAGTTACTGCGGTAGCGGGTTACAAAGGTCGCATCATAGCGGGAATCGTTACTCTTATCTGCGAAGGTATTTTTAAATACACCCTGCGGAGGTGCAAGCATGGTCCATGGACGCCCTAAGGATTGTGTGGCTGCCCGCTGTACAGAACTTACTGCAGACCAGCTGGTGTTAGAAGAGCTTGTTCTGATATTCGTATAATTCCATTGTTCAAACCATTGTGCAAAGCTATCTGTGCTAAAGCCGCCTGTACTATAGCTGAGGTCACCTCCATTATAGGTAGCGCTTGCCTGCGTATGGTCGGCATACAACAGCATTTCGTTGTTGCGATCATTGCTGCCCAAACTCAAATCGTAAAAAGTTGGTTGTAATCCAAAGGAGCCTGGACTTTCTAAGCCTGCAGCAGCTACATTATACGCTTCTTTAAAATACCATGATGCATCATGTCCGTTTGGATCAGTTCTTTGTGCAGCCGGATAAGTTGGAATGTTGTTTGGGTTTTGCAGCCACCAGGCATAGGTCAAATAAGCTTTTGCCAGATAAAGACGTGCAAGTGTTTTAGTTGCACCACCCGTTACCCGGCCGCTGGCTGGCAATTTATCTACTGCAATCAGCAGATCAGGGAAGATGCCTTTCGTATACACTTCCGGTACGGTATTTCTTTTGGAAGTCCTTATGGTAGAAGTATTGAATTTCAATTCGCCAGCCCCTAAGTCGAGTGGTACGCCACCAAAGGTTTGCACCAGCAAAAAGTAGTCGAATGCGCGGAAAAACCTTGCTTCGGCTACAAGGGCTTCGGAAACACCAACGGCTGCTCCATTTTCGATGACGCCGCTGGCTGTATTGATATTCGGGAATGCTGCACCCCATAAAACACCTGTATTACTGGTTTGTGCCTGAATTTCTCCTACGCCCGAAAAATCCAACGTTTTGACGTTCCCGTCTGAGTTTTGGCCCCAGGTAGATTCATCGGTACTGATCTGATTTGCATTCAGAAAGTAACCATTCCCGAACATAAGCCTTAAATGTCCATAACACGAGGTGATCCCTCCCTGTACGCCGGCTTCTGTTTTAAAATAATCCGGGGTAAAAATACTCCGCGGATTTTCATCCAATATCTTTTTACATGAGGAAAGGAAAAATACAGCTAAAACTGATAGTCCTAAAAATTTTATATAGTTTCTATTCATTATCTTAAATTTTAGAAGGTTACATTAACACCAAGTAAATAATTGCGGGTTGTTGGCGTATTGTAGCCTACAGTTAACAGTCTTCTTTGACCATAACCATAGGAAACTGCCATATTAGCCCCGTCATTTGCATAGGTATTTGGTTCAGGATCCATTCCAGACTGTTTGTAATAGGGAGAGAAAAATACAAATGGATTTTGTGCGGTTGCGTAAACACGAAGTTTCTTTATACCCACTTTTTCGGCCCATTTACCGGATAGGTTGTAACCAAGTGATATGGTCCGTACCTTTAAAAATGAACCGCTAAAATAACCTAAAGTAGATCCATAGATAGGATTGTTGCTGTTTTTAGGTCCTTTGGGATCCGGGAAACTGGCCCCTGGGTTTTCTGGTGTCCAATAATCGATATCTATTTGTCCGCGGCGACCGTCTTCCAGGTTTAAATAACCATTGGAGCCATATAATGTACTGTTCAAGATACCCCCATTTTGAAAGGCAGCAACAATGCTCAAGTCTAAATTTTTATACCCAACCCGGGTATTAAAACCGCCTTGAAATTTAGGATCGGCATTAATGATCTGCCTGTCATCAGGTCCAATAACACGGGTAGGTGATCCATCAGCATTGTATCCTCCGGTGTATAAAACTTTAATCATCCCTACCTGGCCTGCGCTTCCTTCATATTGTTTTACCGCAGTAGCTTCATTAGCCTGCCAGATGCCTACTTTTTGATAATCGTATATCACATTTAACGGATGTCCTACGAACAGCCAGTTGCTCTCATCGCGGGTCTGCCCTGATGCCAGGCTCACAATTTTATTCACATTGCGGTACAGGTTCACGCCTGCTTCCCAGGTCCAGCCATTTTTATGATCAATGATCACCCCGTTCAGTGAAAGTTCGAAACCTTTATTCTGGGTGGAACCCACATTACCTGTATAACTGCTTACACCCGAAGTAGGCGGCAGCCCGACACTCAGCAGCAGATTATTGGTTTTGGTGATATACCCCTCAACAGTACCAGAAAGACGGCTATTGAATAAAGAGAAATCCAAACCAAGATTTTGGGTTTTGGAGTACTCCCAGCCCAGATTGGAGTTTGGCAGTTCGGTCACATAATAACCATTGGAATTGAAGCCCCAAAGTTATAAGGCCTTACACTCAAACGTCCAAGTGTAGCATAAGGTGCTACAGATTGATTGGAGGTCTGACCATAACCCACACGGAGTTTTAAATTATTTACCCAGTGCACATCCTTCATAAAGGATTCTTTCTGAATGTTCCATCCAGCAGAGATGGCCGGATAACTATTCCATTTATGTCCCTCTGCCAATCTTGAGGAGGCATCGCTGCGAATAGTCGCACTCAACATATAACGGTTATCGTAAGAATACATCACACGGGCCATGTAAGACATCAATCCACTCACCCAATAGGATTGATTGTTCGGATCTATAGTAATATCGTCATTACTTCCGGTGGACGTTTGACCCATATTAAAATATTGAAAAGTATCACCTGCAAGATTCCTCCTGGCTATAGCAGAACTGTTATAGCTGATTTGCTCTGAAGAATATAGGGCGACTGCATTAATCGTATGCTTTTCTGCAAAAGTTCTGTCATATGATACCAAGTTTTCAATAGCCCACTGCGTAGTTTGCGAATTACTGATAGAAGCCGTATTTGGATTTGCCACATCTGCACTAAAAACACCAATACCTGTATAACTTCCAGTATTACCTGTAATATAATTAGCCCCAAGGTTTAAGCGGTACTTCAAACCTTCTACTCCGGGAATTTTTACTTCACCATAGGCAGAATTGTACGATCCGAAGCCTTTTGTTCTGTTGATATATTTGTCTCCCAGATTTCCTAAAGTTTGTTTCGTATATACCCATTGATTGTCTTGTGGCATGCTCACGACCCTTTTTGTTGTTCCGTCAGTATTAAAAGCGTTGAGTAGCGGAGACATACTCAACACACCGTACATGCCCAAACTGGCACCATCTGTAATGCTGTAGTTATTATTGGAAGTAAATCCAACACGAAATAGCTTACCGATTTGCTGATCCAGAGAGGTACGGAAAGAGAAACGCTGGTATTGAGATAAAGGAATTGGTGCTTCATCTTTATAGTAACCCGCTCCAAACTTATAACTCCCCTTCTCAGAACCTCCCACAACGCTTACATCATGGTTTTGCACGGCGGCCGTTCTGTAAAAAAGATCTTGCCAATCTGTATTTGTTGCACCGCTTATGTCTTCATCTGCCCCTGGATTCATATTCAATCCAGCTCTTTTTCGCAAAGCGATATATTTATCGGCCTGCATCATCGGATATTTCATAACATCCTTTATGCCGTAGTAGCCGCTATAGCTAATCTGCGCTTCCTGTCCCCTATTGCCTTTTTTTGTGGTGATCAGAATGACCCCATTCGCTCCGCGTGAGCCGTAAATAGCCGTTGCCGAAGCATCTTTAAGGATGTCCAGACTAACAATATCCTCCGGACTGATGTCTGCGATCGTTCCGCCAAAGGGAATACCATCAAGCACAATTAAAGGATCGTTTTCTGCATTAATTGAACGGGTTCCGCGAATTCTGATTTGCATGGTTGCCCCAGGCTTGGTTGAACTTTGCGTTAACTGCACACCCGCTACCCGCCCCTGCAAAGCCTGTGAAATGTTGGCAGAAGGTACTTCGTTTAATTTGGCTCCGCTAATGGAAGCGACCGATCCCGTGACAGCTTCTTTACGTTGTGTTCCATATCCCACAACGATCACATCCTGCAAACTCTTGGAATCTGCTAAAAGTGTAATGGTGATTACAGATCGGTTATTTACAGCATGCTCCTGGCTGACAAAACCGATAGATGAAATCTGCAGAATGGAATTACCCTCAGCAGACAACTGAAAATCACCGCCTGCACCTGTGATGGTACCAACTGCGGTTCCTTTCACCTTGATCGTTACACCAGGAATGGGTGCCCCCGTGGCGTCTAAAACTTTACCACGAACGGCAATCTTTTGCGCATGAAGTGACAGGGAACAGAGTGTTAGCATAGCTACCACTGCAAAAGTAAATGCACTTTTGAAATGAAACCCACTAAACTCCATCACCGTTTTGGATGAGTAGAGTGTTATTCTCATAAACTTTCGTCTAATTTGGTTCATAAAAGGTTAGAAATAATTTGGTTAGAAAATCACGGACCGGTTAAAGCCGCTCTTATTTAAAACTAAATTAGAAACTATTATTCTAAAATGCAATCGATTGCAAAAATAAAAATAAACTTTTCTTCATTTTTCAATTTAATCAAAGCCTATTGATTGTCAGAGGGCTGCAATCGGTTGATTATATTATTGACCGAAAATCTGCATTATTTGGATAAATAAGGCGTAAATGAGATGCATTGAGGCTCAAATGATAACAATTCAACCGTTCATAAAAAACAGAACAAATCTGCAACCGATTGCTTTTATAAAAAAGAGCATATATAATAAATGCGCTAAGGAACGTGCTGATTATTTTAGCAGCCCGCCTTAGCGCATTACAATAAATCCTGAACAATTACAATTTTACTCTTCAGGATAAAACTGGATATCTTCTCCTTTTTGAGTTTTTAAAACTAGGTTTGAATTAGAAAAGTACTTTTTACCCGTCCTCTTATTACTGGTATAATATCCTTTATTCCATGGCGCAACCAGGCATAGATCATTTCCCTGTTCACTAAATATCTTTACCTTACTGACCATTTGTTTCTCTAAGCTCGCACTGACCAAAAATGCCCCAGCTGTGCGCAGGGAGGTAAAAGAGGCATCTTTTTCTTTTGGCCAGTTGGGAAATAATCTGATCTTTCCATTATATCCCTGCAAAAGGCATTCATTAATCACAGCGGGTAAAGCGAAGTTTTCAAACCAGATCCCCATTTTAGCCATATATTTATAATCGGAATAATCATTATAACGACCACCTGTCTGCATCACAAGATCAGTAGCCGTACCATTGGCAAGAAGCGAATAATTAACTTGTCTCTTAAAGGCTTCCAGATCCAATTTACCAATTCTTGCGGCTTGTAAATTAAGTAACACTAAATCATTTCCACCTTCATTCTGCTGGCTGCGATAGCTATTCTGTAGAATGTTTGCCGTTTCTCCCTGTGTGTCAAGTCCATGATCTTCTCCTGGAAAAACAGTAAATAAGGAATTGGGCAGGTTATAAACCACCTGGTCATTTTCTTCAGGTACAGAAACAAATATTTTCCCATAATCTTTTGAAATCGCGGTCGGATACTCGGGAAAGTGCTTAAGTATATCGTCAATTTGGACCAGCAATTGTTTTTCTGCATTTGTTTTTCCAAGGATGACTGTAGCTTTTTTAAAAGCTTCAAAAGCGAATTTGGTGAGTGTCAGATCTACTATCCCATCGTAATTGTATTTAAATCCAGGTCTTAAACCGTAAAGTTCAGGGGGAACTGTCGGGAAGATATGATATTTATGATCTTTCCAACGGCTTGGATCAACGGCATCTTTTCTCTGCATATAGGCCGTTAGAAATTGAACTGCTTCTTTAATCGGCTGATAAGCCCTGTTCTTTAAGAATTCCCGATCTCCTGAATACAGATAGTGCCACCACAATCCCTGTATCGCCCAGGGGGTCTCACTTACCTCCCAGCCCCAATCAGGAACAGGATATGGATTCATGGTCATCTCTACAGGATAGGCAGAATGTGGAATATACATGCCAGGTAAACCATAATAGTCTTTTGCCCATTTACGGCTCACAGGCACCAAGGCTTCAATAAGATTTACATACGGGAGATTTTTTTCCAGGTGATTACTTGAAAAAGTCATCCAGAAAGGTTGTTGTGTATTGTAATTCATATGATAATCACCATGCCAGGCTGTACCAATATCATTATAGCTCCAGTTGGCGAAAATTCCGGGGCAACTCACACCTTCTTTTGCCGCGCAGTTAAAGAAATATAGATTCCGATACCAAATCTGCTCCAAAAAATCGTCGGCAAGCCACACAGAAGATTTACTCCAATAGCTGTTCCAGACTTTTACATTAGCCCCGAAAGCATCTGTCATGCCTTTTTGGGAAATGGTATTTCTTTCTTCTCCGGCAGAAACCCCAGCATCCAGTCCTTCTTCCAGAGAAACCGCCATAAGAAATTCCTTATGACTGGTAAACCCAGCTTCCAGAAGGCTCATTTCTTCCTTATTTCCATTCCAGTTCATCCTTGACTTTTTAAGCAGTGAACCCTTGAATTGTACAGCCATTTTAAAGGCTTTATCTTTAGGATCTTTAAGCGAAGGATTTCGCTCATTTGCTGGCAATATCTGCCGGAAAGCGAGTATCCCTTGATCTAGCTGCTCCAGGCTTTGAGAAGCTGGAAATTCTTTAGGCGTCGACGGATCAGGCATGATTTTAACCCGGGTAAAAGGGTGATCTATGGATCTACCCAAACTATCTGTATAGTCCATCCACAAGCGATCAGAATTCATCTCTGTAAATATGTTCAGGAAAGTTTTCTGATGGCCACTGGTTAAAAACTTAACTTTGCACAAACCATTTGAAATGTCCAGCTCATGCCCCAGCATCGTCAATTTACGCCGGTCAAATCCAAGCAACAAAGATCCGCATGGAAAAGGTCTGGGGTAAGGTTTACTGTAATTTTCTGATGCCATACGGTTATAAGCGGCATACCAGGGATCATCCGTAAGATTTTTAAGCCCAGCCGGTATCTGTTTTACCCGATCAAAAACCTCCTGAAATGTACCCAGCTTTTCCTTGTTCTGTTCAGCAATCCTGATGTCCCATACATTATTGTGCCCAAAATAAAGCACCACAGCATCTGGCCTGGTGGTAACCACTACCCCCATCCCCCCATTTCCAAGTAAGGCACCTTCAAAGAAATCTGGTGCAGGTTTATTGTAAACTAGTGTATGTTTTTTGGCGGTTTCCACCCCTGACAATTGTGCCGTAGCAGGCGGTGAAAAGAGCAGACAAAGCATAAAGAAAGAGAAGGAAAAATAAGCAAGTTTCATACAATGATTTGGTTAGTGTAATTATGCGAACCAAAAATACTATGGAGCTTAAAAATGGAAATAGCATATCCTGTTATTTGGATGGATTATCCTGAGAAAATCGAATTGATGGGAGCCGGTGTATTATCTCCATCCTTTTCAGCCTGCAGTTTATGGGTTAGTTCCATTGCGGGAAGGAGGTCCGGTTGTTTAACCCTACCATTATTAATAGTTATTTTGACGTTTATTTATTACTTTAGTTTCACCTAATCACTTGAACCAAATATGACTTATCTTTTTTTTCGGGAAATAAGTGGGAATGAAGTTGAAAAATCCAAACATCTCCTTCGCCAACTTTTGCTGTTCTGCATATTTTTTCTTTGTTTAAATGCCCTAACCTTTGCAAGTCCAGTACCATCAGACGAACCTGATTCGGTTTATCTTTTTACTTATAATACCAACGGACTTCGCTTTGCATGGAGTACTGATCAAAAAAACTGGACGCCCATTGGAGCTGGTCATGTCTACTTAAAGTCTGATTATGGTAGATGGGGGTCAGAAAAAAAGATGAATTCGCCATACCTGATTCGCGGTAAAGATGGAGTGTGGGTTTGCGTTTGGCAGATCAATACCTATACCCCTCAATTTGCTTCGGCAACTTCAAAGAACCTCATTAACTGGGGCCCGCAAAGTTATCCTTATCTCTCGTCAGGAAAAAATGTATTGCGTCCTGTTATTACCTACAACCCACAAAAAGAAAGTTATAAAATTACCTATGTAGATGCAGATGGCAAATACTACGCTACAGAAACCAAGGATTTTAAATTCTATACCCCAGTGGCTGAAGTAAGTGTCGCAGCCTACCAAAACCACACAATAAGTGCAGATATTGAACAAAAAACAGAAGGTCAGGTTCACCGTGTACCCTGGTCTGTAGTGGCCGAACTTAAAAAAGCCCAACAGCTTATCCAATATAAAAATACACTCAATAACGAAACTACTAAGGACGATGCAGAGCGTTTTGCAGATCTAAAGCCATTGGAGACAAAATTATCAGCTCAAATGGCACTTGCAAAGCCGATTAGTAAGCTGCTAACCGGAGTCTTCTTTGAAGATATTAACTATGCCGCAGATGGTGGACTTTATGCAGAACTGATTCAAAACCGCGATTTTGAGTATCATCCCAGTGATAAGAGCTATGACGATAAAAACTGGAACAGTAAATATGCATGGTCACTAAAAGGCGGGAAAGCAACGTTTACAGTCGATTCTCTAAACGGCATCCACCCAAATAATCCTCATTATGCCTTACTTAAAGTTAATGAACCAGGGGCGTCTTTATTCAATACAGGGTTTGACGGGATCACCGTTAAAAGAGGCGAAACTTATCATTTTTCAACTTTTGCAAAAGCTTTCGAGGGCAAAAACATTTCGCTAACGGTGAATTTAGTAAGCGCTAAACAAGGTGTGCTGGCACAGAAAAAGTTATCTATTTCTTCGGGATCATGGAAAGTCCTTAAAACCCCGTTGATCTCCTCGTCCAATGCCAAAGATGTGTCGCTTGAAATTACCGTAAATAGTGTGGGCAGTTTGGGACTCGACATGATTTCCTTATTTCCTGAAAAAACCTATAAGGGCCGTAAAAATGGACTTCGGGCTGATTTGGCTACTACAATTGCGAACATCAAACCTAAGTTTGTCCGTTTTCCGGGAGGCTGCGTGGCGCACGGCGATGGTATTGCCAATATCTATAAGTGGAAAAACTCAATCGGACCATTAGAATCACGTAAACCAGACCGCAATTTGTGGGGCTATCACCAAACTATGGGCTTAGGATATTTCGAATATTTTCAGTTCTGCGAGGATATTGGCGCCGAGCCAGTACCGGTAATTGCAGCCGGTGTGCCCTGTCAAAATTCTGGAACCGGAGGAGGTGGCCAACAAGGGGGAATCCCAATGTCTGAAATGCCGCAATATATTCAGGATATCATCGATCTGGTAGAATATGCTAATGGTGCTATAAATACCAAATGGGGCAAAAAGCGGGCAGAAGCAGGTCACCCAAAACCTTTTGCCTTAAAATATATAGGGATTGGCAATGAAGACCAGATTACCGAAGTTTTCAAAGAGCGATTTACCATGATCTATAATGCCCTGCAAAAAGCCCATCCGGAAATTACGGTGATCGGCTCGGCAGGACCATTTTTTGAAGGCACAGATTATGAAGAAGGTTGGAAGATCGGATCGGATTTAAAAGTGCCAATACTAGATGAACATTATTATCAGTCGCCTGGTTGGTTCATCAATAATCAGGATTTTTATGATCAATATGATCGGAACAAATCCAAGGTTTATTTGGGCGAGTATGCGGCAAGTTTGCCTGGTGGTAATAGAACGAACTGGGAGACATCACTTTCGGAGGCCCTGTATTTAACTTCCTTGGAGCGCAACGGCGATGTGGTAAGCATGGCTTCCTACGCACCTCTTCTTGCAAAGGAAGGTCATACGCAATGGAATCCAGATCTTATCTACTTCAATAATGACGAAGTTAAACCGACGCCCGGCTATTATGTGCAGAAGATCTATGGTCAGAACGCTGGAGATCAATACATTCCAGCTGATCTGATTTTGACAGATCAGCTGGAAAAAGTACGAAAACGGATTGCTTATTCCATTGTGAAAGACAGCGAAACAAATAGCATTATTATAAAAATAGTGAACCTGTTACCTGTTTCTGTGAATACAACCATTGATTTAGGTGAAGTTAAAATTGATGGTATAGTGGCAACAAAAACAACATTGGCTGGCAAACCCACAGATAAAACCGTGACCCAAACAATCGATCTCACCACCTTAAAAAAGGGCAGTCAAATAAACCTGCCAGCATATTCATTTACTATGGTTCGATTTGTGGGGAATTGAGGGGGTCAGATAATAAACACAATCTTACCCCCTGCTTTGCTGCTCTCCAATACGAGGGTTTGGAAGCATAATATTCACCCATTATCGGATGATTACATTTTAAAGGGACAATTCTATCATGGCAGAAAGCTCCTTAACTGCGGCTTCATTTGGCCACACCAATCCACTTGTTTTAAAGCGTATTTTACCCTCGCCGTCAATTACAAACTTTGCAGGAATACCATTTATACCAAATGAAGATACTGCAGGATTCTTTTTTGTAACCGGATCTTTAACATCCATGTATAAGGGCAGATCCAGATTATGCGTTAACAAGTAGTTCACAGCATCTGATTTAGGATCAGTAGCAGTTTCCCAGGTGTGTATAAACAGAAACTTTACATTCGGGTCATCCTTGTATTTGTTAACCGCCATTTGCATCGCCGGAAGAGATTTTTTACAAGGCCCGCACCAGGTAGCCCAAAAGTCCAAAATAATTATTTTCCCCTTAAAGTCTGACAATGACACTTCTTTGCCGTTTAGGTCTTTAACTTTAAATTCCGGGGCTTGCTCTGCTATCATTTTGGCTGCTATTTCTGCTTTATATTTTTCTTCAAACTGATTGCTTAAAGCATTCAGGTAGGCGTTTGAATCTTTTCCGGGATTCACTTTTGCATAAGCATTTTTCAGTTCGGCCTTATAATCATCATCGGCTAAACCTGCCAGCACTGCTTTTTCCAGCTCTGGAAGTGCTTCCTGGTACTTACCTGTTTTACTCATCAAATAATAATATTGTGCAGTCAATGCGGTACTTTTTCTTGTTGCCTGCTCATAGCACTCCTTTATAGCAGCAAAAGCTTTCTGATGGTCTCCTCTCTTATCCATAACTTGACTGAACAGATGCAGCAAGAACAGTCTGTCTTCCTTAACATTCGTCTGATTAGCCAGTTCTTGCTGAAGCAATGTTTCTGCAGCTTTCTGATCGTAGGCCATGATTCCCGTCGCAACTGATCCGACATACATGATCCGTGCGGTTTCTTCAATTTGGTTGAAGTAGAATAAAGCTTTCGCCGAGTTTTTTGCTATCACAAAATTATCTACGAGTGTTGCTCTGTATTGGTCAAAATTGTCGTTCGGATGGGCTTTGACCAGGCGGTTAAGAATTGCCTCTTTTCTTAAGGGATCGATGAAGATCTTCAAAGAATCAAGACTTGCCTTATAGGCCGGTTCTGCCTGCTGACTGTATACGGAGGCTCCTATAGCCATGATGGCCATGAGCAGAGATATTTTTTTCATTTCGTTTGGATGTTAAATGATCTTCTTTAAATTCATTGAGTGGTTTACAGGTTTTGTCTGGCAGGTGCAATTTGTATAATTTCACCAAAGCCGGTAAATTTCTTAGCGTAAGTACTATTGCTAAATTCCCCCTGCCCATTGATGCTGAAATAATAGACTTCACCCGCTGCACCATTATTGACTCCGATTACCAGTTGTTTGCTGGTGCTGCGCAACATCTCAATATCCTTGATTACATATCCTGCAGGGAAAGTGTAAATCAGGCGAGCTGATTTTGCAAGCATGTCATACAAATACACCCTATTTCCAACAGTATAATAGAGTTGTTTTAGAATCGATGAAGTTGCGAAGTTAGTTGCGCTGCTGATTTCCGGACTATTCACCATTTTTTGATTAACCCCAGGATAGGTGTTGTCTGCATCACCTGTCAAGGACATTAAGTAACGACCGTCGTTGTCTTCCATGATATAATACCATTCAATCCCTTCTTCGAATAACGTCGCTACACCGCGATCGTAGGCAATCATTTTTTTACCCACATTTGCCATGTCGAAAGACATCGTTGGTGTTGCAGGTGATTGTTGCAGGATTCTTGACAAAATTCCCATCTGCATAAAACTCTTCGTAGTGTTATCATAAAAATAGCTCATGTTAAAATTAGCCGGAAAAACACCAGGGAACAAATCATAGTTGCCAGGAATGCGTTGAGTGAAGGGCTTCACGTTGTCAGAAGTCGTACCTGAAAGTCCTATGTATAAACTACCGTCTGCAACGATGTACTGTTCAAATTTTGAGGTGTTCATCATGAATACTGGTGCCGTTTTGAATGGAAGTGGTGTAGCCATATTTGGTAGTATTGAACTTTTATCACCAAGTTCCAGCCAGTCGTTCATGTTAAAACGATACACATTTTGATCGCTGAAGTAATAAAAGAAACCGCCTTTTCCAAAATTATATAACGCTAATGCCTTACCTGGATAGCTTTTGTTATTGGCCACTTCCATAGGATTGTCAAAAATAACATCATCCGTCCGGATCAGGGAAATCTTGCCTCTTCCATCCTTATTATTAACGATATACCAACCATCAGGATAGACACCAGTAACAGTTACGGTATAACGCTGCAGCGTATAAATGCCATTTCGATTACTTGTCACCTTGTAAATTATTGAGTAAGTGCCAGGACTTAAAGTTACTTTGATGCGTAAATTTTTAGATTCAGCAATCGTTTTTGAATCAATTGTCCAACTATAGGTAAATGAATCGCCTGCTGGCATTGTTTCTACCAATGTTGGTTTGATGATCAGTGAATCCAACTGCGGTACAGTAATGCTGGTTGCCGCGTCCGTAATCTTAATGTCGTTGATTTGCTCATATTTAAACAATTGATTGTCCTTACGGCAGGAAAATGTTAGCATAATTACAACAACCAGGCTAAGCTTTAAAAAATACTTTAAATGCATAATATTTAAATTAAGGGAAAGAAATCTGTTGACCTTTCTCATCTAACAATGGACCATTTGAGGCTTCATAAGCGGCCAGCGCATTTCTTAGCGTAACGGGAAAGTTCAGCAGACCTTCAGAGCCGATCTTATCATAAGAAAAATCTGTTATACCTAGTACTTTAACCATGAACTTGTATTTTACGGCGCTGAATGCCCCAAAATCCGCAGCAAGATATATCCAATAAGCGGGCTCAATGTACTGGCTGGTCACATCAATCTTCAGATATCTAAAGTTCTCCTCAGTACCCAGGTTAACGTTAGTAGCAGGGGTCTGGCCAAAAGTACCCAAAGTAAAATCCTTGGTTTCTGCTGGCTCCAGCACAATTCTATACACATTGCTTGCCATTCCAACAGAGTTGATCAGCACAAGAGGATAATTAAAAATGAAAACGCCAGGTGGAATGATGGCTTCTTTAAGTTCAAAATCCGTGCCTGCAGTTGCAGTTGTTCCTTCAGCCGTTTTTAGCAAAACCGTACGTGGGTGATCGGACAACTTTCCGGTGATGCGTAAGGGTATATACATAGTGTCCCTTTGTTTTTCAGTGGCTTGCAGGGCAAAAGAGTAGCTTCTTACTGCTGTGGTATTTAATTGTTCGTAGGTATAAGCAAAGAAACTAACACCATCCTTTCCTTGATAGGTTTCTACTGCTTCTTTCTTGCAGGAAAAAAGGCAGATGACCATCGTTATATATAATAAGTATTTCATGATGCGAATTTGATTAGTTAGCATAATTCGGATTAAATTGAAGTTCTGAATCTGGAATTGGGAGAACATATTGCCCTGGTGCCATGTCGATATTACGAAATTGCATTCTTAAGGCTTTGATACGCTTATAGTAAAAGAACAATTGTCCTTCTGCATAAAATTCCTTTTGATACTCTCTTGTAATCTCTGCTTTAAGAGTCTCGGCCGTGATCGTATTCGGCAAAACGGTAATTCCCCTGTTTAGGCGTACTGTATTTAAATATCCAACACCTGCAGCAGGTGTTGATGCCGTTTCAGCCAGGATATAATACATTTCCGAAAGACGTATACCCGGTACATACTGATCAAGTAAATTGTCGCTGATTGTCGTTGTAGCACTTGAGGCTTGCCAGAATTTAGAGGGAAATACACTTCCGGCATCCGCTTCGATGCGGTAAAGGAACCGGATGTCTGTACCGCCCCCCGATGAAGTTTGATACAGGGTAGCGAAGTTAGCGGGGGTACGTGTGAGGGTTTGACTCACCGCCCCCCTGAATCTAAAATAGCGTTGTACAGTGGGCAATATATCTCTAACCCTGATCATAAACACCTGCTCATTGAAATACAAACGGTCACGCACCACCAGTCCTGCAGAAATAGCGCTGGCAGCCGCTTGGGTCACGAAATTATATTTTGCAGAGTTGACTACTACAGTTGCAGCAGCAGCAGCTCCGCTATTGTCGCCACTATATAACATGATTCTTGCTTCCAGTGCTTTTACACCATAGTAATTCAGCTTATTTCGTCTGGTTCGCAAATCGCTGGTCACAATTGGATCAACCGTCAATAATAAATTCTCCGCTTCCTTCAGATCGGCCAGGGCAAATTTGACTACATCCGCAGTTGTAGCCGGCTTATTTGCATTTTCGTTAACGTCCTTTTTATAAGGAATCGCTTTTTGATTGGCACCTGTAGTATATTCAGGTCCAAACATCCGTAACAAATCAAAATGTATAAATGCCCTTAAAGCTAAAGCTTCACCACGCAGAAGTGCATAAGAACTATTCGTTAGCACCGGGCGATCGGTTTCTGTATGTATAATTATTTTATTAGCCGCTGCAATTGCACTGTAGCTTGTAGACCAAATGTCATTGGTATAACCGGCAACTTCTGTTGAAGTATAGTTCAGGAGTTGTGTCTGTTGCAGCTGAACTGACGACGCGGGATCAATTGTTGAGTAATTTTGAGCCAGTGCGGAAACGAAGCCCATAGAAAGGTTATCTCCATAGAGCTTGCTACTGGCGAGTTGGCCGTAGACTCCTGATAAGGCCTGCTGAAAACCGGCTTCTGAAGTAAACAATTGATCTTCTGACAAACTTGTTTTTGGCGTTACATCCAAAAATTTCTTACAACTGAAAGACGTCGCACATATTGCCACAATTCCTATTATTAATGTTGTTGTTTTCATTAGAAAATATTTTTTTAAAGGTTTTGAAGCTATCATGAGCAGATTCAGTACTGTTTGTGAGTGTTTGACCATGATGGTTTCATTGGGATATGAATTTCTTTGAATTTAAAATCTTGCACTCAGACCGAATGTATATTCTCTGGCAAACGGATTATCTGTGCCGCGCTCAATATCTATTGTACTGAAGGTGGCCAGATTATTTGTTGTTGCACTAACAGTAAGGTTCTGCAAGCCTAATCTTCTAACAAATGGTGTTTTAAACTGATAGCTTAAATTAACTGAACTGAGCTGAATGTTATTGTCGTTTTGAACAAAACGTGAGGTCAGCTTCGTCGGCGTTGGTGAGCTGGTAATTCTTCTGTACGGACTTACACTGCCAGGGCCCGTCCAACCCAGATCATAAGCTCTACGGTCCACATTATTACGGGCATCCACAGCTTCTACACGATTTAACAAAGTACTGTTATACACTTGAGCGCCATAATTGTAACTAATACTAAAGTTTAAGCCGAATCCTGCATACAGAAAATTTGAGTTGACAGCACCGGTCCAGGTAGGGAGGGTATCGCCAACATAAGTCTTATCATTGACATCCCATACAAAAGTTGGGGTGCCGTCTGATTTTAGATAGACTTCCTGGCCGGTAATGGGATCGATGCCCAAGGATTTCACTGCATAAATAGCTGTTGTTGACCTACCTTCTACAAACTGTGCATTTTCGGCAGTTTGATCGGCATTATTGGTGTTTAGTGCAGCATTAAAGGCTTTAAGTTTATCAGAAACTTTTTTCAGCACAGATTTGTTGGTCGCCGCATTTACAGAAACATTCCACTTTAAGCCTTGACGAGGAGCAGATAGTATGGTATAACCCAGGTCTAGCTGCAAACCTCTATTCTGTATTTTGCCTAAATTTTCCGTATACGAGGGAAAACCAGTGCTTGGTGCCAGCGAAACCGTAGTGAGGGCATTTTGGGTTACTTCATTATAAAATTCCGCGTTAAAGGTCAACCGGTTGTCTAAAAATGCTGAAGCAATACCTATGTTCGACTTTAATACTTGCTGCCAGCTCAAACTGGGGTTCCCAAGTCCACCGGGAAAGGCGCCCACTTCACCAAAATAGCCTGTTGATGTGCCCAGATTGTACCTGAATTGCGCAGCATAGGGATCCTGTACAGAGGTACCTGTAGAACCATAACTGGCACGGATCCTCAACAAATTGATTTTTTTACTATCCTTCAGGAATTCTTCATTGTGCATGTTCCATCCTAAACCTGCAGACCAAAAATCACCAAATTTATTATTTACCCCATAAGCCGAAGAGCCATCTCTGGTATAGGTAAGATCTGTAAAATATCGGTTATCATAAGAATAGTTGGCACTTCCGGTAAAGGAAAGGTTGTTTACCGTACTTTCGCTTCCTGTAGGCCTGCTATCTAAATATTGGGCGGCAAACAAAATATTGTCCAGACGATCAAAAGGAAAGCCCTGTGTTGATACGGTATAAGAACTAACTTGTGCGCTGGCAACCCTAAACCCTGCGTATACCGTAACCCCGTGCTTTCCAAAATTCTTATTGTAGTTTACTGATCCCGTACCGTCCATCATAAAAGAGTTGCTGTTGTTGATGGAATAGGTACCTTTTGTACTAAGATCGGCTACACCGTTAAACCGGCTGTCCAGAGCGGAATAGAAATTGTCTATCGTACCGTTGACCTTCGTTATTCCTAATGCACCATTAAACCATAATGATTTATTGGCATCGTAACGAACGCTTGTATTGTTTCGTAAATTAAAATTCTTGTTTCTGTCATCAATCGTGTTGTATGTGACGTCCATTAGTGGATTCAATACAATGGAGCTCCCAACACCGAAGCCCATATTGATGTTTTCCAGGTATTTGTTTACGTTGCCATTTTCATCGTAGGGCTTCCAGTACGGATTCAGATCCAGATACTGACTAAATTCTCCATACGGAGAAGCATTGGAGATCACCTGGGTTCCGATGGTTTGGTTTTGGAACGTAAATTTATTTGTTCTGTAGCTTAGAGTAAAAGTTCCTGCATAATTTTTCCTGTCCTGACCCTTCATCACACCCTGTAAAAGATTGCTGCTAAAAGTAAGTCCGAAAGTCAACGACTGGTCGCCTCCACGTAAAGCAAGGTTCGTCCTATTATTGAAACCGGTTTGAACAGGAATGGACTTCCAGTCGGTGTTTACACCACTTACGGCCGCTTTATACCGTTCAGAATTGATTAAATCACCTCTATAGCTATTGGTGAAACCTACACGTCTTTCAAAATCAAGTTTCTCCATGGAATTCAGCATGTGGTAAACAGAAAGATCCGGAGATGATAACGTGAAGTTATTGGATAGCGTAACTTCTACCTTTCCTCTTGGAGGTAGGATGGTTGTAACCACCATAACGCCATTACCTCCACGTGAACCATACATGGCAGTAGCTGAAGCATCCTTTAATAAAGTTACCGAGGCAATTTGGTTCATGTCTAAGTCCACAATAGCCTGTAGCGAAACCTGAAAACCATCTAGAATGAATAATGGCGTATTGGGATTTCCCACAAGTTCTGCTCCAAGGGTTGGATAGGAAGTCTGGCCTCGCATAGTCACCTGTGGAAGCGCGTTAATGTTGCCGCCAATAGTATTGTTCGGAATCATCCTGAAAGACGGGTCTAGGGCACCAATGGCAGTAAACAGGTTAACCGGGCTCACAGCCTTAAGCTCTGCAGCAGTCATGGTTTTGGCAGCTCCGGTGTAGGTGCTGACCTTCCGGTCAACCATCCCGGTAATCACCGTCTCGTTCAGGGAGACTTGATCCTCCTCCATATAAATCGTATAATTCGAATTAGCTGAGATGGGCACATTAACGGTCTTATAACCTATAAACCTGAATTCCAAAGATTCAGCCCCTTTGGGTATACTAATGGTAAATTTTCCGTTTTTATCCGTCTGGATGGCAGACTTTGTTCCCTTAATTGAAACGGCAACACCCGGAATAGGTTTGTGATCTTTGGCATCACCTACAAAACCGGAAATAATTTCCTGACTTACGTGTGTGCCCGGTTTGATGATCACCGTCTTATTACGTATAATAAAATCGAGATTTTGTCCTGCAAAAATCTGGTTAAGCACAGCTGATAACTCAGCATCTTTAACATTTATATCTACAGGAGACGAATTTTCCAGCAAATTGTCCGTATAAAAGAAATTGTAACCCGTCTGTTTGTTCAGCTCCTTAAAGACAGACCGAAGTGAAGCACTCGACTTGGTCAAAGTTACCTTTTGGGCAAGGCTCGACGCACTTACCTGCATAAAGCATGCTATTATAATTACGATGGTTAAGCGCATAGTTAGCAATAATTTTAGGTACAGCCGTTTAGGCATACCAAATTTCCTTGAATTTTGATACATTAGTAGTCGGTTTGGTTAAGCAACCTCTTTTGCGTTGGACCGTAAGGAGGGCTGCGTGTATAACTTTAATTTTTAATTGAATATGCCAAACTTTTACCAGGTCCTGATGGCTAGTCCGGGCCTGGTTTCGTTTAACATGTCTTTAGCTAGTATAATCTTCTTTTCATGTGGTTTAGTTTAAGGTTAGTATTTAGTTAATTGATAGGTTAGCTGTTATTTTGACACATATACGGTTCGTCCTTTCACATCGAATCGGGCTTCGCCTGTTGATTCCACGATCTCAAGCACTTTTGACAATTTATCAAACCTTGATACTTTACCGCTGAAGCGTTGAGTGGTTTTTTTGCCTTTATAAACAACCTCCACATTATACCAGCGACTGATCATTTTCATGATGGCTTCAATATTTTCACTTTCTATGACAAATTCATTATTTTTCCAGGCAACAGCAAGGTCGGTATCCGTTTCATTGATCTGTATTTTAGCGCCATACAACTTCGCCTGTTGCCCGGGCCTTAATATTTTGGAATTACCTGATGCCGACAATTTCACGCTACCTTCCAGTAAGGTGGTTTTTTCTATTTCCTCATCAGCATAACTGCTGATGTTAAAATGAGTTCCCAACACTTCCACTTCCTGCCTGTTTGTCTTTACAATAAATGGATGTTGCTTATCCTTCGCTACCTCAAAATATCCTTCTCCACTAAGGTTAACCACCCGCTTTCCATTTTGAATCAGGGAGGTGGTATATGTTAGGCTGGAAGCCGCATTTAAATAGACTAGTGAGCCATCTGGCAGACGAACCTGATAGGTCTCTCCACGGGCGGTAGACAAGGTATTGGAAGCATTCGGATCAAAAACCTTTTCATCAATTTTGTACACTAGTCTGCCATCGCCGGACTTGGTGATAATCAATCCCGATTCCCTGCCGATTACGCCTTTCGAAGCATTCGCTAAGCTTATCTTCCTTCCATTAGCGAGCGTAAGTGTGGCACCAAAATCCCCTGGTTTAACATCCTGTACTACAACTGCCGGGACAGCGACAACCTTTTCTGGTTGGTTATTGAAGAAATAAACGCCTATACATACCAATACCAAAACAGCGGCAACACCAGCAATTCGTAACCAGAGTTTAAGTGCTTTATTTTTTGTGGTGGGTATGGCTCCAGTTCCGTCGTTAATCTGAACGAATAAATCGCGGTCAACTTTCGCCAGCACTTTGGCAATGGCAGCGTTTGTTTCATAACTGTCGTCCTGAATTTCTAAAACATCAATGATGATTTTTTTCAACGCTTCCTGATCTTCATCAAGTTGAAAGTAATTCATCAGACGCTGTGTTTCTTCAAGGCTACAGGTATTGTCCAGGTATTTTTTGAAGAGTATATGGAGTTGATCAGATGGTCTCAAGATTCAATTTTTACAGCTAATACGGAGCTAAGCAAAAATATCCTTAGTCTGTTAACAAAAAAATAATATTTAATTTCCAAAAGCAGCGATCAGCATCAAAAATTTTTGAATAAAACACTTAAAACCAAGGAAATTGTAAGTGCAGCCGAATCTTTAAAATATGCCTTGAGAAATCTATTGGCTTGCAGCATATGGCTACTGATAGTTTTGGCATTGATTCCCATAATCTCCTCTACTTCCTTGTAAGATTTACCTTCTAATTTGCAGAGTGTGAATACCATTTTACGCTGTGGGGGCATCAGGTTTATGGCATGCTGCAGCTTTTGAGCCTCCTCTTTACCCAATATGTCTTCTTCAATGTGCTGATATAGTTCCGAACTGGAAGCCACCATTTTGGCCAATAAACGTTTATCTTTTGCTACTTTCCTAAAATAATCATGCACCATATTCTCAGCAATGCGAAAAAGATACGATTTAAAAGACTTTTCAGGATCAATCTGAGTTCGCACTTCCCATATTTTAAAGAAAAGCTCTTGCAGGACTTCTTTGACCTGGTCCTCAGATTTGAGAAGCTTAAATAAGTTTCCGGCTATCCGAAATTTATAACTGTTGTAAAGTATTTCAAATGCACGCTCATCTCCGTTCTTCAGTTGCAGTAATAAAGCCTGCTCATCAGTTTGATTAACGTTGACCATTCGTTCTAAAAAATATAAGTTTACCAAAAGGCAAGGTAGAAATATTTTTCGAGCTTCTTGCCAGAAACACAATATCCCTTTTTTTAACCCATATTCCTTTTTTCTGCTCTATATTCTGAAGGAAGTAAATGGTATTTTTCCTTGAACACTTTTGCAAAATAGTTAGGGGTGGTAAAACCGACCTTATAACATATTTCAGAAATAGTTTCGCTGCTTTTTTCCAGTAAAACCGCAGCTTTCTCCAGCTTAACAGACCTGATAAATTCTACAGGGGTTTTACCGGTAACCCGCAGACACTTTCTGTATAGTGATACTCTGCTCATGGTCAAATGCCTGCTCAGATCTTCTACAGATAAATGAGAATTTTGAATGTTCTCTTCAATGTAAAGCAATGTGGTGTTAAGGAATTTTACATCATCAGACTCAATTTTCATTTCTGGAGATGCCATGCTCACTTGCCTGGAGTAAGTTTTTTTAAAAGTTTGATTCAACGTGAGCAGGTTTTTAATCTTTGAATGTAAAATTTCGAAATTAAAGGGCTTGGGCATGTAATCGTTCGCGCCAGTCTCCAGGCCCTTTAGCTGCTCTTCTTCGGCAGTTAAAGCTGTTAACAGAATAATTGGTATATGCTTTGTCCGCTCGTCTGATTTTAGTTTGATGCAAAGTTCTTTACCGTTCATTTCAGGCATACTGATATCCGAAACAATCAGATCTGGATGCACCGCAAGCGCCTTTTGCCATCCTTCCCTGCCGTTTGAAGCCTCTACAATGTTATAAAAAAGGCCCAGGTTATCTTTGAGGTAAAACCTGAAATCCTCGTTATCCTCAACAAGCAAGATAACAGGGGCTTTTTTTATTTGCAAACGCTTGTCAGCGGATTCTTTCTTCTCATCATTTCCATCGTGTTCAGGATTTGGCAGATCAGTATCTTGGGTGCTATTTTGTTCTTCTCCTTTGGGCCCAGCGGAGATCAGATTCAGAGATACGGTAAAGATGCTTCCAAAATCAGGTTCACTTTCCACCTTTATTTCTCCGCCATGCATTTTCACAAATTCTTTTGTGATGGAAAGGCCGATCCCTGATCCCTGGTTAAGAATAGAAGAGGAAGTTTCATGCTGAAAAAAGCGATCAAAGATCTTTTCCAGTCTGTCTTTTGGTATACCTATCCCCGAGTCGCTCACCTTTAACTCCAACCAAACCTTATCATCTGCTGTTTGACGATCCAGCTTTTGTAATTCAACACCCACTGTTCCTCCTGCTGGTGTGAACTTAAATGCATTTGAAAGTAAATTGAATAATATCCGCTCTACCTTATCCTGATCGTAGCACACCTGTAAATTTTCTATGGAGCTTTTAAAAGTAAGTCTGATCTGCTTGCGTTCTGCCAGATCATAAAAAGAATCTGTAGCATCTTTAATGAAGGAAACAATTTCGCCATCGCTATTATTAAGGCGCAGTTCATGCTCTTCCATTTTTCGGAAATCGAGCAGCTGATTGACCAGGTTTAATAACCGCCGTGCATTTCTTTTGATCATGGCGAGCTGACCGTACCGCCCATTCTCTTTGGATTCAACCAAAAGTTTATCTACGGGGGCCAGGATCAAGGAAATAGGCGTTCTGAACTCATGGCTCAGGTTGGTCAAAAATTTAATTTTTAAAAGGTCGAGCTCCCGCAGC
>Ga0182008_10000344_pt1 | contig 36215 bp, 29 predicted proteins | sample Sormic07211129_1_FD_120482 | JGI IMG/M metagenome (GOLD analysis project Ga0182008, IMG submission 120482) | Rhizosphere microbial communities from Sorghum bicolor, Mead, Nebraska, USA - 072115-129_1 metaG | ecosystem: Host-associated > Plants > Roots > Rhizosphere | place: USA: Nebraska...
GCCTGGAAGCAGCCGAGTTCGTCGTCACCCAGGACGTGTTCGCCGACACCGAGACCAACGCCTACGCGGACGTCGTACTGCCCGGCGCCCTGTGGACCGAGGCCGAGGGCGTCCTCGTCAACAGCGAACGCAACCTCACCCTCGCCCGGCCCGCCACCGACCCGCCCGGCGAGGCCCTGGCCGACTGGCGGATCATCGCCCGGGTCGCCTGTGCGATGGGCTATGCCGAAGCGTTCAGCTACGCCAACGCCAGCGAGGTGTTCGAAGAAATCAAACGCGCCTGCAACCCCGCCACCGGCTACGACCTGCGCGGCGCCAGCTATGGGCGTCTGCGCGAGACGCCGCTGCAATGGCCGCTGGCGACGGCCGAGTCGGCGCCGCGCAACCCGATTCGCTACCGCGAGCACGGCGCGCTGCGTTTCGCCACCGCCGGCGGCAAAGCCCAGTTCTTTGCGCGCCCGCACATGCCCCCGGCGGAACTGCCCGACGACACCTTCCCATTCGTGCTCAACACCGGCCGCGTGCAGCACCAATGGCACACTCTGACCAAGACCGGCAAGATCGCCACGCTGAACAAACTCAACCCCGGCCCCTTCGTCGAGATCCATCCCGACGACGCCGCGCGCCTGGGCATCCGGGCCAGGCAACCGGTGCAAGTGCTGTCGCGGCGCGGGCGCGCGGTGTTACCCGCATTGATCAGCGACCGCGTGCAACCGGGCCACTGTTTTGCGCCATTCCACTGGAACGATGTGTTTGGCGAACACCTGGCGATCAATGCCGTGACTTCGGACGCGGTCGACCCGATTTCATTGCAACCGGAATTCAAATGCTGCGCGGTCAGCCTGGCGCGCGTCGAGTTGATCGACCATCAGTTCCTCGACACGCCCCCCCAGGCGGCCACCGACCTTCCCGCTCGCGCAGAGCAATCCACCCTGTCGCGCATCGACGCCTTCGCCGAAATCGCCGGCCTGCGGCCCCTCACCCCGCCACCCTTGAGCGACAACGAACGCACCTACCTCGCCGGTTTCATCAGTGGCCTGCGCGCCGACAGCGCACGCCAGCCAGGGGAGGTGCCGGTGTTGCCGCCGAACGCGCCGCTGGCCGGCGAAGCGCGGCTATGGGTCGATGGTTTACTCGGCGGGCTGTTCAGTCGCGCGCACGCGACGGGTGTCAGCACGCTGCCCGCCGCACCTGCCTTGACCTTGCTGTGGGCATCCCAGACCGGCAATGCCGAAGCATTGGCCGAGCGCTGTGCCCAACGCCTGCGCGAGGCCGGTATCAGCGTCGAGCTGAGCGCGATGGCGGATTTCCCGGCGAGCCGACTGGCAAGCACCCAGAACCTGGCGCTGATCAGCAGCACCTTCGGCGACGGCGACCCACCGGACAACGGCGAAGGTTTCTGGCACAGCCTCAGCCGCAGCGAAACGCGCCTGGAATCCCTGCGTTTTGCCGTACTTGCCCTCGGCGATCCAAACTATGACCAGTTCTGCAACCACGGCAAACGCCTCGACCAACGCCTGCTGGAATTGGGCGCCACGCGCCTGTTGGAGCGTGTCGATTGCGATACCCAATTCCACGACCGCGCCGATACCTGGCTGCTGCGCCTGCAGCACAGCCTCAACCCGACCAAAGCGCCGGCAGTCGCCACGCCCGCCGGCAAGACCAAGCTGTATGGCTCGCGCCTGTTGCTCAACCGCCACCTCAACCCGCAAAGCCGCCATAAGGAAACCCGCCAGTTCGCCCTGGACCTGGCCGACTCCGGCCTCAGCTATGAAGCCGGCGATGCCCTCGGCGTAAGGCCGCGTAACTGCCCCGAACTGGTCCACGAACTGCTCGCGCTGACCGGCCTTAAAGCATCGACCAGCGTCAATATCGAGACCTTCGGCGAGGTCTCGCTGCAACAGGCGCTGACTCAGCATTTTGAAATCGCCCGACCCAGTAGCGAAACCCTGGCGTTTATTGCCGAGCGCAGCGCTGACACGGGCCTTGAGCAGTTGCTGCGGCCCGAACACAAAGCCGAACTGAACGACTGGCTATGGGGTCGGCAACTGGCGGACGTGTTGCAGGCCTACCCCATCGAGTGCTCGGCCGCCGAACTGCTGGGCACGCTGCGGCGCCTGCAACCGCGCCTCTATTCGATTGCCTCCAGCGCCAAGGCCCACCCCGGTGAGGTGCACCTGACCGTCGCGGCCGTGCGCTATGGCAAACGCAAAGGCGTGTCCTCGACCTTTCTCGCCGACCGCGTCGGCGACGGTGAAGTGCCGGTGTTCGTGCAGCCGTCCAAGCATTTCCGCACGCCCAGCGACGGCGATGTGCCGATGATCATGATCGGCCCCGGCACCGGCGTGGCGCCGTTTCGCGCGTTCCTGCAGGAGCGTCGTGCCCTCGGGCATCAAGGCCGCAACTGGTTGTTTTTCGGCGAGCAGCACGCCGCCAGCGACTTCTATTACCAGGACGAACTGCAAGGCCTGCAGCGCGACGGTCTGCTCACCCACCTGAGCCTGGCGTTCTCCCGCGACCAGGCGCAAAAGGTCTACGTGCAGGACCGCCTGCGCGAACAAGGCGCCGAGCTGTGGCGCTGGCTGCAGGACGGCGCCAGGGTGTACATCTGCGGCGACGCCCGCCAGATGGCCAAGGATGTCGATCAGGTACTGCGCCAGATCGCACAAACCCACGGCGGGCTGGACCCGGAGCATGCCGTGGACTATTGGCGCCAGCTGAGCGAGCAGAAGCGTTACCTGCGTGATGTGTACTGATTGGATACAGAACAATCACCGATTGTATTGTGTACAAAAAACCCTAAAGATTTACCCAGACCACGCCGAAACAGCGGTGATAGCAAATCGCCTCGCTTCTTCCCGAACGCGAGTCGCTTTGGCCGCCCCTCCACGCTGATGGTCATCTTGATGAAAATAAAGAACAAGCTTGTACTGGCGTTTGTCTCGGTCGCATTTATCCCGGTCAGCCTGGTGGCGGTGATTTCGGTCATGAACACGCGCAGCCAGGCGGTGGAGCAATTCATCGACGGCAGCACTCGGGAGATTCGCCAGATCGACGGCAATATCCGCCAGTTCTTCGACGGCACTTTGCAGAACGTCGATCAGATGGCCACCGATTCTGTATACACCTCCGTCGGCACCCTGAAGAATTACCAACCCGCCGACGCGCCCGCTCAACCGATGCCCGCCGAAGCGCAAACGGTGATCGAGCGCTTCGCGCGCTACGGCGCGACCCACCCGGCGGCGGCGATCCTGTCTATCGGCCTGGAAGACGGCACCTACGTCAAATGGCCGGATGACCCTCAGTTGGCCAAATACGATCCGCGCGCACGCCCTTGGTACAAAGCGGCGATGGCCAGCCCCGGCAAAACCGTGCGCACACCGGCCTATTACTACGACAAAGACGACGTGGCCCTGGTGGGCACGGCGCGCGTCATGCTCGACGGTGCCGGCAAGCCCAAGGGTGTATTCGTGGTCAGTGTGTCGCTCAAAAACCTCACCGAACTGGTCAAGAGCATCAAGCTCGGAGACAGCGGCTATGTGATGCTGATCGAAGACGGCGTGGTGCTGGTCGACCCGCGCGACGCCGCCCACAGTTTCAAACCGCTCAAGGACCTGGGCACGGCTTACGCGCAACTGGCCCAGACGACTCAAGGGTCCACCGAAGTGGAGATCGACGGCGTGCGCTACATGGCCAACGTGTGGACCTCCCCCGGTCTGGGCTGGCGCTATATCGGCCTGATCGAAAAAGCCGAAGTGATGGCCGAAGCCACCCGCATGACCTACCTCACCGCGATCATCGTCGGCGTGCTGGTGCTGATTTTCGGCCTGATCGCCGCGGCGTTTTCCAAAGTGATCGTCAAGCCGATCGGCCAGGTCAGCACGGGCCTGCAGTCGATCGCCGAGGGTGAAGGCGACCTGCGCCATGAGTTGCAGGTGCAGGGCAAGGACGAAACCGCCGAACTGGCAGGCTGGTTCAATAAGTTCCTCGCCGCCATTCGCCAGTTGATCCAGCACATCGGCGCGGCCTCGGCCAACCTGCATAACGCTTCGAAGGTCAACAGTGAGGTGGCCCACAACATGAATGAAGCCGCCGGTCGCCAGCGCGAAGCGGTGGAACTGGTGTCCACTGCATTCAATGAAATGGTGGCCACGGCCAACGAAGTCGCGCGTTCCTGCAGCGGCGCGGCCGAATCCGCCGAGAACGGCCACCGCCGTGTGGCCGAGGGCAAACAGCAGATCGAAGCGACCACCGACAACGTCAACCGCCTGGGCCGCCGCTTGAGCGAATCGTCCCAGGCCATGGTCGAGCTGGAGGCCGGCAGCCGCAGCATCAACCAGATCCTCGGCACCATCCGCGCGATTGCCGAACAAACCAACCTGCTGGCCCTCAACGCCGCCATCGAAGCCGCGCGCGCCGGCGACCAGGGCCGCGGCTTTGCCGTGGTGGCCGACGAAGTCCGCGCCCTGGCCAAGCGCACCTCCGACTCCACCGGCGAGATCGAGCACCTGCTCGGTACCCTGGAAACCAAGACCCAGGAAGTCACCCAGAAGATGGGCAGTTGCATGGACCTGTCGAAAGCCAGCGTGTCGTCCATCGAAAACGCGCGGGACAGCTTCGAAGGCATCCAGACCTCGGTCAACGAAATCCGCGACCAGAACCTGCAGATCTCCGCCGCCGCCGAAGAGCAGCACAGCGTGGCCGAAGAGATCAATCGGCATATCCAGCAGATCTACGACGAAGCGCGCCTGGTGGAAAGCCTGGCCAACTCAGCCCAGGACGACTCGGGTCGGCTGTCGAAGCTGTCGGATGAGTTGAATGGCTTGGTGGGGCGGTTTAAGTCCTGAGGAGGGTTTCGCGCTGGTGTGAAACGATCCAGTCGAGAAGTACCAAACATTTGCAGGTGCACGCTCTTGCGCACCGCCTCGCGCCTGCCAGCAAGAATGTGCGGCGCTGGGCGTTCTTTCAATGAGCAGTAGTGCGCTCCGAGTGATATGCACTGATGCGCTGAAGTTGCCGAGACCTATCCCGCTCGACTCTTATAACGAATTAGATGCACACTTATTCAAAACAGGTCTGGCACCCTGTCAAATATGACAGTAGATACAACTCTATTGATGGCTTACCTTTCCAAGGGACGATTAAATTCGTCTTGATGCACAATAAACTCATGTAAAAAGGATATTGATCATGGCACTTTCAGCACCTGTATTCGACGCTCCAGCATTTAACAGAGACTCCGTTTATGTTCAGGGAAGGAGCACACCTCGAACTAACATTGCCATCCTTCAGGCTAATAGCGGCAATCAACTTGCCAATGTTTTTTGCGATGAAAACGGGCACTTTTCGGCGAAGTTGAATATTGCCGCCATTCCTAACTTCACTGGTGGCGAGCTCACCATAACCGCTAAAAGCGCACTCGCCGGCGAGGAATCGAGCTGGGGACCAAACCTGACTTTACCCATTAGATAAGTAGTATAGCCAAATCCAACCTGAATGGCAGTTGCTTGAGGCATGTCGATATAGACATGAATATTTAGGCCTCGACATCGATATTCTGCATCTTCAAGGCAGAGTGGTTTATGACTGAACCTGTTATTGATCAGCCAGGTAATACCCTCAGCTTTCGCAGTTGCCATTCAACCTGACGCAAGACAAATGTCACTCTCTGCCTCCTTGAATGATCCCAGGCAATTACTAATTTTAGTTACAATGATGATCATGACGGGAACCAGAGCATCTTGGCCCAACATCAATCCACGTAGATAAACTAGAAAGCATCGCTGGTTCATTCGAACCTAACCGTAGCGTTCAAATCTGGTGGTTATCTCCACTTATTTTAAAAGTCATGTTCCGAGCTCCCCAAATCGATTATCAGCCAATCCAGAAACACCTGCAGCCGCGCGCAGAACCGATCGCCCGATGCGCCAGGGTTTCGCGCTTCAACCAAAAAAAACGCGACCTGAGTGACCATCGCCGGTTGACTCTGGAGGAACATCGCCACGTGCTCTTCCAATGTTTGCGGCCACATCGTTGCCGCCTCCGGGCGCAATATCTGTGTCGCCCTGATCAGTTTGCGCGACGCTTCCCGCTGCAAGCGCAGCCGATCCGACTCGATAACCGTTTGCCCGATAGCGCAGATATAGGTGTTCAATACCGAATAGACGTCTCCATTTAACGCCAGCGCGATTTCACGGCATGGGCGAAACCGCTCGAAATGGACGGAGAGGTCATTGCCCCAAATACAACGACACTGATGCTTGAGCCAGAACCCCCAAAGGTTGCGGTTTTCAACCGCCATTACCTGCGCGCGCTCGCCGATATCGAAGTCGACTTTGGTGACGTGCGGGTGACGCCGTTCAAGTTCACGGCGAACGCGTTCCAATTGCTCTGCTACCTGCGGGGTCTGCGGCTCGCGCAGCACCAGTGTAAGGTCCAGGTCGGAATGACCGGGGGTCGCGTCACCCCGTGCGACGCTGCCGTAAACATACAAGCCATCGAGCCCCAACGTTTGCTGCGACAGCAGTGAGCAGGCATCCGCCAACACCGACTCATACTCAGCCTGCACGGGCGCCTGCGCCACGGTGAGGATAAAACCCTCGGTGTCCAGGCCCTGTGACGCTGACACGCTCACGGCCGATGCACTTCAATTACCAGCCCCTCAGCCTCGCTCGGCACGCAGAAGTGCCGGGTGATCAGGTCGAACTCGGCGTCGGTGGCGGCAAAGTCGTGTTCGCCGCCGGCATTGCGTGCATGCAGGCGGGCGCGGCAGGTGGCGTCGTCCAGTTCCAGGTAGTGCAGGCAGTGCGGCACTTGGGCGCTGTGTGCCAGGCTCAGCAGCCATTCGCGATTGGCCAGGGTGTTGGCCGGAAAATCCAGCACCACATTGACGCCGGACTTGAGCAGGTCGATCACCAGCGGCCCCATCACGCCGCGCAGGCGTTGAGCACTGCGCAGGTAGTCGGCGATGGACAGCACCTCACCGGGGTACAGTTGCGCCAGCCAAGTGTCTTCGCTGAGCAGGACCGCGCGGTGTTCCGCCACCAGGCGCCTGGCCAGTGTGGATTTGCCGGCGGCGATCTTGCCGCACAACAGGTGCAGGGTGGGCATGCCGGGAAACTCCTTTTTGTTTAACTGGCCTGTGACTGCCAGTATTCGTAGAACGCTGACGATGCCACGTTCTTGTCCTTGGCTTCCAGCATGATGTCGAAGCGATCCAGAAACTGCAGGGCGTAGTCGTTGGTCCAGCGGTTCCACATCTGCTCGCTGTGGGCGTACAGCTCGCGCTTGGAGACCACCTGCAACAGCGCCGTCATTTCCAGCTTGTGTGCGGCGTCGAACCCCAGGTCCTGCAGGCGCTCCTGGGGCTGGGAGTAGTGCATGGTGGGGCGCACGCCGCGCCAGCTGTCGATCACACGGGCCACCCGAGGCGAGTCGGGGTCGATATAGGCCTCCTCGTGAATCCAGCAATGGTGGATATCGAGCACCACCGGTGCCAGGTCGGCGACTTGCAGGCAGTGGTCAAGGCCGTAGGTTTTTTCATCGTTCTCGAAGGTGATGCAATGGCGCGCCACCTCCGACAGTCGCGCCCACACCGCGCGGGTGCCTTCCACGCCAAGGCGGCCGGCGATATGCACGTTGCATTTGAGGTCCTGAAAGCGCCGGCCGTAGCCCATCATGCGGATCATGTCGGCGTGGTACTCGAATTCGGCCACGCTGTTTTCCACCACATTCGGGTTTTCCGAGCCAAGCACACAGTATTGGCCGGGATGAAACGACAGGCGAATGTCCGAGGTCCGCGCCAGCTCGCCGATGGCGGCGAAGCCCTCAATCAATTGCGCCTGGATGGCCGGGTCGCGGTAGACAGGCGCCACTTTGGGATGGCTGTAGAACGGCAACAGATCACTGCTCAGGCGCAGCATGCGCAAGGTCGGTGGCAGCGTGGCGACGTAACTTAGCAACTGCAATTGCGCTGCCAGGTTGTGGGTGACCACTTCGACCAATTTGTCACGGGCGACGCCGGGGTCGACGCTGTCCATCCAGCGCAATGTGGTGGTGCGCGGGTTGAACGGGCCTTCAATCAGTTTCAGCGCGCTGGTCGAGAGCACGCGGTCGGGGTGTTTGTACTGGCAGGCAAAGCCGATGCGAGGGTGGGTCATGGAAGGGCCTGGACTGAGTGAGGGCGAGATCATAAGGGCTTGGGCCGAGGAACACGCCACGCGGTTCATAATATTTCGACACGTATCCTCGGTATAACATCTATGAACTTTCCTACAAATGACACGCTCCTTTCCTATGCGAAGTCACTGCGTCCCTGAGCCCAGGGCGCTGCACGATAAGGAGCCGCTTCCCCCATGACTACACTCCCCACCTACCCCGATATCCGGCCCGGTCCGCTGCACGCGACCTTGCTGGCCGGCAGCGTGCCGCTGTTTTTGGGCGCCCTGCTCAGTGACATCACCTACGCTCAGACCTTCCAGATTCAATGGGCCAACTTCGCGTCCTGGTTGATTGCCGGTGCACTGGTGTTCTGTGGCCTGGCCCTGGTGTTCGCGCTGGTCAACCTGCTGCGCGCCACCCACAAAGCCGGACGCCCTGTCGCCTATGTACTGCTGCTGTTGGCCACTTGGGTGCTGGGGTTGATCGATGCGTTCCAGCACGCCAAGGACGCCTACGCCATGATGCCCGCCGGCCTGGTGCTGTCGGCAATCGTAACCGTGCTGGCAATCCTCGCCACCTGGACCGGCCTGCGCACCGGAGGTGCCCGATGAAAACCTGCCATGCATTGACCGTGATAAGCACCGCCCTGCTGCTGAGTGCCTGTGGCGCTGAAGGCGACAAGACCCAGGCGCGCGGCCCCGATCCCAAATTGCCCGAACAACAAAGCAGTCTGCTGCCGAGCATGAAGATCGCCGAGCCAACGCCCTGGGGCGAGCAGAAACCCACCGTACCCGAGGGCTACAGCGTCACGGCGATTGCCACCGACCTGGCCATCCCACGCCAGACCCTGGTACTGCCCAACGGCGATATCCTTGTCGCCGAGGGCCGGGGCGGCAGCGCGGCCAAGCTCAAGCCCAAGGACGTGATCGCCAGCGTGATCAAGGCCCAGGGCAACACCCAGGTCAAGGGCGGCAACCGCCTCACCCTGCTGCGCGACGCCGACGGTGACGGTACCTACGAGCTCAAGACAGTGTTCGCCGATAACCTCAACGCGCCCTACGGCCTGGCCTTCGCCGATGGCAAGCTGTACGTGGCCAACCAAGACGCGCTGGTGCGATTCGACTACACCGACGGTCAGACCAAGGCCAGCGGCGCGCCGGTCAAAGTCACCGACCTGCCGGCGCAGATCAACCACCACTGGACCAAATCCCTGGCCGTGAGCGCCGATGGTCTTCAGTTGTATGTGGGTATCGGTTCCAACAGCAACATCACCGAGCGCGGCATGGAAGTGGAAATCGACCGTGCCATGGTCTGGCAGATCGATGCCCAGACCGGCGCGCACAGGCCCTATGCAACCGGCCTGCGCAACCCGACTGCGCTGACGATCCAACCGGATTCCGGGCAATTGTGGACAGTGGTCAACGAGCGCGACGAACTCGGCCCCGACCTGGTACCGGATTACCTGAGCTCGGTGCGCGAGGGTGCATTCTACGGCTGGCCCTACAGCTACTGGGGCCAGAACGTCGATCCGCGCGTGCAACCGCAGAACCCGGCGAAAGTCGCGGCGGCGATCAAACCCGATTACAGCCTGGGTTCCCATGTGGCCGCACTGGGCGTGGACTTTTCCCTCCCGGCGCTGGGCGATCGCTTTGCCGACGGCGTGTTTGTCGGCGAGCACGGCAGTTGGAACCGCGACCAGCCGGTGGGCTACAAGGTGATTTTCGTGCCGTTCAAGGACGGTAAGCCGGCCGGTGAACCGCTGGACTTCGCTACCGGCTTTCGCGGCGAGGATGGCAAGACGCGTGGGCGTCCGGTGGGGGTGACGGTGGACCCGAAAGGCGCATTGATCATCGCCGACGACCTGGCCAACACCGTGTGGCGGGTAACGCGCAATCGTTGATCGCGCGCTGCCGGAGCGGTGTGCCCGCTCCGGCAGATTGATTTACAGGTCAGTGATTTCCTTGTGGCGTGGCACCAGGGTCTTCATCACGCTCCAGGCCACCAGATACGCCAGGGCACAGATCGCGAACATGATCATGTAGCCGGTGTGGATGTCATTGATGGACTTGTAGTAGTCAAATACCCAGCCGCCGATCTTGGTCATCACTACACCGCCCAGCCCGCCGGCCATGCCGCCAATGCCGACCACCGAGGCCACGGTTTTCTGCGGAAACATATCGGACACCGTGGTGAAGATATTGCACGACCATGCCTGGTGCGCCGAAGCACCGACGCCGATCAACAATACCGGCACCCAAAAGCTGATGTAGCCCAACGGCTGCGCCAGCAGGACCACCAATGGGAACAGCGCAATCACCAGCATGGCTTTCATGCGGCCGTCGTAAGGGGCGTCGCCTCGGGCCATGAAGTAGCTGGGGAACCAGCCGCCGCCGATGCTGCCGACCATGGTCATGCTGTACAGCACGGCCAGGGGCATCACGATATCGGCGCCTTTCATGCCGTATTGCGCCGCCAGGTAGGTGGGCAACCAGAACAGGAAAAACCACCACACGCCGTCGGTCATGAACTTGCCGAACGCAAAGGCCCAGGTTTGGCGATAAGTGAGCAACTTGAACCACGAGACTTTTTTCGGCGTGGCGCCTGCAGGTGCCTGGGCGAACGGCTGAACGGTCTGGTCGCTGCGGATGTAAGCCAACTCCTCGGCCGACAGGCGTTTCTGCTCTTCAGGCTTCTGATACAGCCCGATCCATACCGCTACCCACACGAAACCGAGCATGCCGATCACGATGAAGGCGGCTTCCCAGCCCCACAGGCCGGCGATCAGCGGTACGCAGATCGGCGCCAGGATCGCACCGACGTTGGCACCGGAGTTGAAGATACCGGTGGCCAGCGAGCGTTCTTTTTTGGGGAAGTATTCAGCGGTAGCCTTGATCGCAATCGGGAAGTTACCCGCCTCACCAACCGCCAGCACCGCGCGGGACAGCATGAAGCCGGCAATCGACACCGGGATCACTGCCAGCCCGATGGCGCCGCTGATGGCGGCGATGCCCTCGCCCATCGGCACGGAGAACGCATGCATCACCGCACCCGTGGACCAAATGGCGATGGCGATCACATAGGCCGCCTTGGTACCGATTTTGTCGACGAAGCGTCCGGCGAACAGCATGGAAATGGCATACACAAACTGGAACACGGCGGCGATGTTGGCGTAATCGGTGTTGCTCCAGCCGAATTGCGTCGACAACTGCGGCGCCAGCAGGCTGAGCACCTGGCGGTCGAGGTAGTTGACGGTCGTGGCGAAAAACAGCATCGCGCAGATGGTCCAACGATAGTTGCCGACGGCCTGGCCGACACGATGGGCTTTGATGGGCTCGCTTAGATTCATGGCATCACTTTTTATTTTTGTTAGATAGGACATACGCAACGTCATATGTCGTCGTACAACTGCGACTTTTATATCGGGCCACGTGGACGCTGTCAATCCGGCATTACCGGTAAATTAGGCAGCCTCGTTCAAGCAAGGTCATATGATGACAAGGCGGGTAATTACCGTTTCATCAGCGGGAGAAACGCGGTGTGCTTTTGAGGGCTGCTGCGCAATCCAGCGCGGGACAAGCCCGCTCATCACAGAGCTGTTGGTCAGCCCTGCTCAGGCCGATTCAGTCGCTGGGCGGCAAACCCGCAGCACCAGGCTCGGTGCCTGGCCGGGAACGTCGTCGAGCAGGCCGTGGCGCTGCATGCCGATCTTCTCCAGCACGCGGATCGACGCCGTGTGGTTCGGACGCACCAGCCCGAACACTTCGGGCAATTGGAGGGTTTCGAACGCCAGTGTCAGCGCGTCGCGGCCCAGTTCGGTGGCATAGCCCTGCCCCCAGGCCTGAACGGCAAAGCGATAACCAAGGTTGATACGCTGCTGGCCGAGGTAATTCATAGGCGCGATACCACCAAAGCCGATGATGTGGCACGGCGTGTCGCGATGGGCAATCGCCCACCAGCCGTAGCCGCCGCTGGCCCACTGCGCCATCCATCTGTCGAGCAGCCGTTGTGCATCCGCCCAATGCTGCATAGGCCCCGCCGGGTTGAACAGATTCGTCTGGGGGTCGCCGAAGATCGCGAACAATCGCTGCACATCATCGAGTTGTGGCGCACGGTAAACCAGGCGTGAGTTGCTGGACGGCATTCGCTGATTGCTCCTTAGGGGTTAAGGCCACTCACCCTATCCGCAAAAAAACGCAAATAGCGGTGAATTATTTCGCATGCACTTGTATCTGAAGTGACAGAGCGGTGCTATCGCAGTGATAGCACCTCCCCTGTTCTGTTTTAGAGTGGTCCGCATGAAATCACGTAAGAAAAGCGTCAATCCCATCGGATTGAATGACATCACCATTGTCGATGACACCAAGATGCGCAAGGCGATCACCGCCGCTGCACTGGGTAACGCCATGGAATGGTTCGACTTTGGCGTCTACGGGTTTGTCGCCTATGTGCTGGGCAAGGTGTTTTTCCCGGACGCTTCGCCCAGCGTGCAAATGATCGCCGCGCTGGCCACCTTCTCTGTACCGTTTTTGATTCGTCCGCTGGGTGGCCTGTTCTTCGGCGCCCTGGGCGACAAGTACGGGCGGCAGAAAGTCCTGGCGGCGACCATCGTGATCATGTCGCTGAGCACCTTCGCCATCGGCCTCATCCCCGGCTACGACAGCATCGGCATCTGGGCGCCGATCCTGTTGCTGCTGTGCAAGATGGCGCAAGGTTTCTCGGTGGGCGGCGAATACACCGGCGCATCGATCTTCGTCGCCGAATACGCGCCGGACCGCAAGCGCGGCTTCCTCGGCAGTTGGCTGGACTTCGGTTCCATCGCCGGCTTCGTGCTCGGCGCCGGTGTGGTGGTGCTCATCTCCAGCATCCTCGGCGAAGCCCAGTTCGAGTCCTGGGGCTGGCGCCTGCCGTTCTTCCTTGCCCTGCCTCTGGGCATGATTGGCCTGTATCTGCGCCACGCACTGGAAGAAACCCCGGCGTTCCAGCAGCACATGGACAGCCTCGAACAAGGCGACCGCGAAGGCCTGTCCCACGGCCCGAAAGTCTCGTTCAAGGAAGTCGCCACCAAACACTGGCGCAGCCTGCTCACGTGTATCGGCATCGTGGCCGCGACCAACGTGACGTACTACATGCTGCTCACGTACATGCCGAGCTATCTGTCCCACAATCTGCATTACAAAGAAAACAGCGGTGTGCTGATCATCATCGCGATCATGGTCGGCATGCTGTTCGTGCAACCGTTCATCGGATTTGTCAGTGACAAGATCGGCCGCAAACCCTTCATTATTGCCGGCAGCATCGGCCTGCTGTTGCTGGCGATCCCGGCCTTTATGCTGATCACCAGCGGCAAGATCGGTCTGATCTTCGCGGGGCTGTTGATCCTGGCCATCGTGCTGAACTTCTTTATCGGCGTCATGGCTTCCACCCTGCCGGCGATGTTCCCCACGCACCTGCGCTACAGCGCGCTGGCCAGCGCGTTCAACGTCTCGGTGCTGATCGCAGGCCTGACGCCGACCGCCGTCGCCTGGCTGGTGGAAACCACCAATGACCTGTACATGCCCGCTTACTACCTGATGGCGTTTGCGGTGGTCGGCCTGATCACCGGCCTGACGATGAAAGAAACCGCCAACCGCCCTCTGCGCGGTGCGGCTCCGGCTGCCTCGGACATGGAAGAAGCCAAGGAACTGCTGCAAGAACACCATGACAATATCGAGCAGAAGATCGAAGATATCGACGCCGAGATCGCCGAGCTTGAAGCCAAGCGTGAAAACCTGGTGCAACAGCATCCTCGCATCAACTAAGACCTGTCCGTGCGCGGTGGCCACCACCACCGCGCCTTTGGAGTGTTCAGCATGCTTTCCAGCGTCACCGCACCACTGTCATTGCTCAGCCCGGAAGAACGCGCCGCCATCGCCGAAATCGAAGCCACCACCAGCATCCTGCAACTCGTCACGCGTCTGACCGGCATGCGCTTTGCTGGCATCGCCAAATTCACCGACCTGGAATGGGTGGTGTGCTCGGTGCATGACCCTTTCGACATGGGCATCCATCCGGATGACGTGCTCGATCTGGAAACCACGCTGTGCAGTGAGTTCTGCATCAACCCGCAGACCCTGTTCATCCCCCAGGTCAGTCAGAACGGCCGCTTCGCCACGCGCCCGGTGGTCAAGCAGTACGCCATCGAGAGCTACGCCGGTGCTCCGATTTTCCTGCCCGACGGCCGTCTGTTCGGTGCGCTGTGTGCGCTGGACTCCAAGGCGATGCTGTTCGACGACCCCAACCTCGCCGAAACCCTGAGCCTGTTCGCGCGCCTGATCGGCTGCATCTTCTTCGCCAACCTCACTGCCCACGAGCGCTAGTGGATGCCTCGGCGCAGCCCGGCGATATCGCGCTTGGGCGGCAAGCCGAACAGTCGACTGTATTCGCGGCTGAATTGCGACGGGCTTTCATAGCCCACCCGGAAGGCCGCGCTGGAAACATCGTGATGCTCGTTGAGCATCAACCGGCGTGCCTCGTTCAAGCGCAACCATTTCTGATACTGCAACGGGCTCATCGCCGTCAGCTGGCGAAAGTGATGGTGGAACGTGGCCGCACTCATCTGCACCCGCGCCGCCAGCTCATCCACACGCAGCGTCGCGTCGTAGTTGAGCTTTAACCAGTCGATGGCTTTGGCGATGCGATAGCCCTGCCCGTCCACGGCACAGATGCGTCGCAGGCGACCGGCCTGATCGCTCTGCAGGAGCCGATAATGGATCTCGCGCTGGATCAACGGCGCGAGCACCGGGATAGCGGCGGGTTCATCCAGCAACGCCACCAGACGCGCGAACCCATCGAGCAGGCCGCCGGTGACGGTGCCGATACCTACGCCTGTCAATGCGGCCCGCTCACGGGTGGGCGGCGTCTCGCCCTGGGCGATCAACTCCGCAAGCATGCGCAGGTCGAGCTTGAAGGTCAGGCCCAGGCACGGCTGCTCGGCGCTGGCGCGCACCACCTCGGAATTGGCCGGAATATCCAGGGACGTCAGCAGGAAGCGCGCAGGGTCATAGCCGTAGCCATGGCCGCCGACCCACAACTGCTTTTCGCCCTGCGCCACCAGCACGATGCATGGCTCGACCATGCACACCACTGGAGGCTGCGGCCATTCACGTCGATAGAAACCCAGGCCTGGAATCGGCATCGGGCGGTCGCCGGGGCTTGGCACATGCCGGGCAATCGCACGCTGTCCCTGGACCTCTCGTTCTGGGGCGAAAGCGCCGGCCAGCCGCGCAATGCCGTGCTGCCTGACCTGTATGTCGAGGATTTCAGTGCCGCCATGGATTTCCTGGGCACTCGGCCATGGTCGACCGCGAACGCATCGGCGTGATCGGTATCTGCGGCAGCGGCAGCTTCGCGATTGCGGCGGCCAAGATCGACCTAAATATTTCTGCGGGAGCGCCGATAAACTGTCATATCCATGACTTGCAGCGACGCCCTGCGGGAAATAATGCCAAATACTCTCGCTCCTATCGTCCGTACCCTGTCCACCCGCACCAGCCTTTCGCTGACCCGCACCTCACTGCTCAATTTCATGGCCTTGTTGGCGTGTGTGTTTATCGCAGCGGTTTATTCTCTGGTGTACATCGCGCACGACCTGGACCACACCGAGCAGGTCGAAAGCGCTTTTTATACGCGCAAAGCCATGCAGTCGCTGGAAAAATCCCTGCGCTTGACCGTCAAGGACTACGCGTTCTGGAGCGATGCCTACAAGCATCTGCACGTCACCGTCGACACGGAATGGGCCTACGTGCGTGAAAACGTCGGCCCGACGCTGTTCAAGGACTTCGGCTTCCAGGGGCTGTTTGTGGTCAACGAGGCCGACCAGACGGTCTACGCCGTGGTCGAGGGCGAAATGCAGAGCGTCGAACTCAGCCAATGGCTGGGGCAGCCCATCACCGGCATTCTTGAGCAGGCCCGCGCCGGTGCCGAGGACCAGGCTCCGGTCACGCGCTTTATCAACGTACGCGGCAGCCCCGCGCTGGTGGCCGCCGCAGCCATCACCCCAGGCACCGACCCCACGGTCACCGTCGATGGCCGGCTGCCCTCGGTGCTGGTGTTCGTCGACCTGCTCACCGCCGACAAGCTGGCGCTAATCGGCCGTGAATTCGGCGTGAACAATCTGCACATCGCCACGCCCGACGACATCGGCAATGTGCTGCTGGTGCCCCTGGGCGAAAACGGCGACGCCGGCAGCCTGCATTGGGACCCCGAACGTCCCGGCCTGCGCCTTATAGGCATTGGCCTGCCGCTGCTGAGCCTGGCCGCATTGCTGGTGTGCCTGATGGCCTGGGTGATTTCACGCCGGGCCACGGCGGACGCCCTGGCCCTGGATGCCAGCCATGCCTCGCTGCAGAACAGCCAGAACGCCTTGGCCACCAGCGAAGCGCGTTTTCGCGACGTGGTGGAGGCCAGCTCCGACTGGGTCTGGGAAATCGACGCACACTGGCGCTTCACTTACCTGTCGGAGCGTTTCCAGAGTGTCACCGGGCTGGACCGCCACGCCTGGATCGGCGCGGCCATGGTTGACCTGCTCGGCACCGAGGCAGGCCTGCTCTCGCAATGGCTGGGCGACCCCGAGCGCCGTCCGGACTTGAGCCTGCAATGTCGCTACGTAGATGCCCAGGGCCAGGAGCGCATGACCCGCCTGGCCGCGCGGGAAATGCCTTGTGGGGGTTTTCGTGGCACCGCGACGGACGTCACCGAAGAAGTCGAGGCACGCCGGCGTATCGAGTTCCTGTCCCAGCATGACGCGCTCACCGGGCTGGCCAACCGCACGCGCCTGCAGGCATTCCTCAATGGCAAGCTCAAGACCTTGCCATCTCCGGACCGTCCGCTGGTGATGCTCAGCCTGGACCTGGACCGCTTCAAACCGGTCAACGACCTGCTCGGTCACGCCGCCGGCGACCGGGTGCTCAACGAGGTCTCTGGGCGCCTGGCCGATTGTGTGCGCCACGGCGACCTGGTGGCCAGGGTCGGCGGCGATGAGTTTGTGTTGATCCTCAGCGATGCCGGCACCCAGGACGAGGTCGAGAACCTGTGTCGACGCTTGATCGCCTCCATCGAGCAGGCCGTGCGGATCGACGAGCAGGAGGTGTTTATCAGCGCCAGCATCGGTATCGCCCTGGCGCCCAATGACGCCGGCAACGTAACCGAGCTGTTGCGCTATGCCGACATTGCGCTCTATGAAGCCAAGTCCGCGGGGCGTAATACCTGGCGTTTCTACTCCGGGGAAATGAACGCGCGGATCATCGAGCGGCGCCGCCTGGAAAGCGACCTGCGCTTCGCGATCAAGCACGCCGAACTGCGCCTGCACTTCCAGCCGCGCTACCGCATCACCGACGGGCAAATGGTCGGCGCCGAAGCACTGGTGCGTTGGCAACATCCGGTGCGTGGGCTGATCGCGCCGGACACATTTATTCCGATTGCCGAAGAGTCCGGGCTGATCCTGGCGCTGAGCGACTGGGTCCTGGAAACGGCCTGTGCCTATGCGGCGCGCTGGCCGGACCTGCTGTTTGTGTCGGTGAACCTGTCGCCCACCGAGTTCAAGCGCGGCAATCTGGTGGCGCGCGTGCAGCAGGCGTTGCAGGCCTCGGGCATTGATCCGGCGCGGGTCGAGCTGGAAATCACCGAAAGCGTGATGCTCGAAGACGCTCCCGGCGCGCTGGAAGTGATGCATGCCCTCAAGCAACTTGGGGTGCGCATCGCCATGGACGATTTCGGCACCGGCTATTCATCGCTGAGCTACCTGCGCGCGTTCCCGTTCGACGGCCTGAAGATCGACCGCAGCTTCCTCAATCGCCTGGAAGAAAGCGAGGATGACAAGGCTATTATCCAGGCCATCGTCGGCCTGGGTCGCGCACTGTCCCTGACGGTAACCGCCGAAGGCATCGAGACCGCCGAACACTTGGCGATGCTCAAGTCGGTGGCCTGCGACGAGGGCCAGGGCTATTTCCTGAGCCGCCCGCTGGACATCACTGCGTTCCATGGGTTGCTGGGCTGACGCGACGGCTTAGGTAAAAAACTGACTCGGCGTTTTGCCGAACTGTTTTTTGAACATGCTGGTGAAGGCGCTGGGGCTGTCGTAGCCCAGCGTCAGCGCCACGTCGATGATTTTCTCGCCCAGCGCAATGCGCTCCAATGCCAGTAACAGGCGCGCCTGCTGGCGCCACTGCCCGAAGGTCATACCGGTGTCTTTGCGGAACAGACGCTGGATGGTTTTCTGGTCCAGCGCCAGCCGCGCGCTCCAGTGGGCGACGGTGGAGGCATCACCGGGATCGTGCTGCCAGGCTTCGCAGATCTGCCGGATACGCGGGTCGGCCGGCTGCGGCAGCGACAGTGGCAAGGCCGGTAACAACGCCAGCTCATCCAGGATCAAGTGCATGATGCGCGCGTCCCGCGAGTCTTCTGCGTACGGCGGCTTGAGGCTGACCGATGCCTTGATCAGCTCGCTCAGCAGCGGCGAAATGCTCACCGCCTTGGTCTCGCTCGGCAAATTCGGGAAACTTTCGGGACGCACGAACACGCTGCGCATTTTCAACGCGCCCACGCAGCGCAGGGAATGAACATGACCGCTGGGCATCCAGAAACCGCGATGGGGCGGCACGGTCCACTGGTTGTGCGCCGAATGCACCACCATCACACCCTCGGTGGCGTACAACAGTTGATGCTTCTCGTGACTGTGGTCGGGGATCACCCAGTTTTCCGGGTAGTCGGTGGCCGAACTGATCACGGCCCAGTCGCCCTCGTCGATCTCGCGCAGGAATGTGTCCAGTGATTTGATCATTTTGCCCTTTTTGCGATGATTGCCGCCCCAATTACGCGAGACAGGCATTTGCGCCGAATCTAGCATAAACACCGCGTCCAGATAGAGAGCAGCGATTCATAGCATCGCTGCCCGTCTCCACACCGTTTGCTGCCTTGTATGGAATGCCTGCATGTCGACCCTGACCGCCTCACCTGTCGCCACCCCGAGCCCACCCCAAGCCAGTCCGCTGGTGCTACGCGTCATCGGCGCCTGCGCCCTGGCGCACCTGATCAATGACCTGATCCAGGCGGTGCTGCCGTCGATCTATCCGATGCTCAAGGCCAACTATGGGTTGAGCTTTACCCAGGTGGGCATGATCACCCTCACCTTCCAGCTCACCGCTTCGCTGCTGCAGCCGTGGATCGGCTATCACACCGACCGTCATCCCAAGCCGTGGCTGCTGCCGGCCGGAATGGTCTGCACGTTGGTCGGCATCCTGCTGCTGGCGTTTGTCGGCAGCTTCGCGGCGATCCTGCTCGCCGCCGGCCTGGTGGGCGTGGGCTCGTCGACCTTTCACCCGGAAACCTCGCGCGTCGCGCGCCTGGCCTCCGGCGGTCGCTACGGCCTGGCACAATCGACCTTCCAGGTCGGCGGCAACACCGGCAGCGCATTCGGCCCGCTGCTGGCGGCGGCGATTATCATCCCCTACGGCCAGGACCATATCGCCTGGTTCGGCCTGTTTGCGGTGTTCGCCATCGGCGTGTTGTATGGCTTGAGCCGCTGGTATCGCAACCACCTCAACCTGTTCAAGCTAAAGCAGGGCGGCCAGGCCACCCACGGCCTGTCCAAGGGCCGCGTGACGTTTGCCCTGGTGGTGCTCGCGGTGCTGGTATTTTCCAAGTACTTCTACATGTCCAGCCTGACCAGCTACTTCACCTTCTACCTGATCGAAAAATTCCACCTGTCGGTGGCCAATTCCCAGCTGTACCTGTTCCTGTTCCTCGGTGCAGTGGCCGCGGGCACGTTCTTCGGCGGGCCGATCGGCGATCGCATCGGGCGCAAGAAAGTCATCTGGTTCTCGATCCTCGGCGCCGCGCCGTTCACCCTGGCGCTGCCCTATGTCGACCTGTTCTGGACCGCCGTGCTCAGCGTGGTGATCGGTTTTATCCTGGCCTCCGCGTTCTCGGCCATCGTGGTGTTCGCCCAGGAGCTGGTGCCGGGCAATGTCGGCATGATCGCCGGCATCTTCTTCGGCCTGATGTTCGGCTTCAGCGGGATCGGCGCAGCCTTGCTCGGCCTGCTGGCGGACAACCACGGCATCGAATACGTCTACAAGCTGTGTTCGTTCCTGCCGTTGGTAGGGATACTCACGGTGCTGCTGCCGTCGACTAAAGGGGTTTGACCGCCGGTCATCGGATGGCGGTATGCCATTACGGTTTATGTTCTGAAAAACCTGTGTGTGCGCTTACAATTCGCGTTTAAACGCACACCAGGCAGTTCTGCACGCTATGACGCTCGACCCACCCACGATCCTGGCCCTGACCGTCGCCCTCGCGGCCGCGGCTGCGCTTTACCTGTTGATTGAATGGCGCAGTGTGCGCGAACCCTCCTTGCTCTGTTGGAGCGCCGGTTTCGCCACCATCACCGTCGGCTCGACCCTGGCGCTGCTGCGTATCAATGGCTACCTGGTGATCGGCATCTGGTTCGCCAACGGTTTGCTGGTGAGCGCACATTTTCTGTTTTTGCTCGGGGTGGCGCGGTTTACCCAAGTGCGTTTGTCAGCGCTGTGGGCACTGATGCTGGTGGTGTGGCTTGGGATGCTGATGCTGCCGGCCGACCTGCCGTGGTCAAAGGCGATGTTGGCGGTGCAATCGCTGCTGGTGGCGTTGCCGACGTTGCGCGCCAGTTCTCTGCTGCGTCCCCATGGCAAATCCCTGAGCGTCGGCGCGGTGCAACTGCGCTATGTTTTATTGATTCATGGCGCTTTCTACGTGGCCAAGGCTGCGTCGGCGGTGGTTCCCGGCACCTTGATCGACCTCGCGGCGTTCAAGGGCGAAATCATCCAGGTGTCACTGGTGGAAGGCGCCATGGCGATCATGCTGATTGCGCTGTCGATGACCGGCTCGGAACGCTATCGCCGCGAACAGCACATCGCCCGCCTCGCCGCCCGCGACCCGCTCACCGCGCTCTACAACCGCCGCGCCCTGAACCTGCGCGCGCCACGCCTGCTGGCCCAGGCGTCGGCCGCACAACCGGGCGCACTGCTGCTGATCGACATCGATCACTTCAAAAGCGTCAACGACCTGCATGGTCACAGCGCCGGTGACCACCTGCTGATCGCATTGAGTGAAATGATCCGCAGCGTCACCCCCGACGGCGCCTTGGCCGCGCGCCTGGGCGGTGACGAATTCGCCATCCTGCTCAATGCCACCAGTGCGCAGGGGATCGTGGAACTGGGCAATCAACTACGCGGGCAATTCCAACAACTGGCCTGCCAACGCTTCACCACGCCGCAACCGGTGACACTGAGCATCGGCGCCCTGCTGTTCGACCAACCGCCGGCCAGCCTGGCGGCGTTGATCGAACAGGGGGATGCCACGTTGTATGAATCCAAGCGAGGTGGGCGTGACCGGATTCAGTTGGTGAGTGGGACGGGGGCTGGCGTTTGAGGCGCCGACTGTTGTGCTGAGCCGATTCGCTACCGCAAGCAGCATCTACCAGAGCGGAGCTATCTGCGCGCTGGCGGGGTAAAACCCTTCACCACGAGATACAACAACGGCCCCACCGATACGAACACCGCCGTCAGCAACCAGTACGGCAGCACCGACACCATCGGCCGCCCGCGCCGACGCGTATCGCGATACATCCACACGCAGGCCAGCACTGCCATCAAGTACAGGTCGATAACCACCTGCGCCGTGTCCGGGCGTGACAGCAGTTGCCGGCCAAAAGCCAATAGCGATTGCTCGGCAGTGAGCAGGGTCACAAGGGTATACAGGGAAAACCCCAGCAACGCGGCCAGGGCAATGAAAGGTCTGTGCATAGTCTGCTCCTTGATGTGATCGAGCATCACCCTAGTGATAAGGTGACGCTCCTCGCAATGACCAAGGAGGTCATGAATTGGCCATGGACACCCCTTCGACTGCCGGCGCACAACTGCGCCAATTGCGCCGCCGCGCCAAGCTGAGCCAGTTGGAACTGGCGCTGGTCACCGGTGTGTCCCAGCGCCATCTCAGTTGCGTCGAAACCGGCCGCGCGAGGGCCAGCCCCGGCACGCTGCATAACCTGCTCAGCGCGCTGGACGCACCGTTGGAGCAGTGCAACCGCGTGTTCCTGGCGGCCGGCTATGCGCCGCGCTATACCGCCACTGCGCTCGCTGCGCCCGGCATGGCAGCGGTTCGCGAAGCCGTCAGCCATGTGCTGCATGCCAACAACCCCGCGCCGGCGATCCTGCTGGGCAGTCATTGGGAGGTACTGGCCGCCAATGCCAGCACTGGGGTGTTGTTTGAACTGGTCGGGATCGCGCCCCAAGCCACTGACGGCCTGAACCTGATGGCCACTCTGCTACAGCCGGGCGGCCTGGGCGATCACTTGATCAATGCCGAAGAAATCCGCAGCGTGGCTTGGCAACGCGCCAGCCGCGAAGCGTTGGGTAACCCCGAGTTGGCCACGCTGTTGGCCGGCTTGCCGGCGCCGGACGTCACCGAATTGCCAGCGTCTATGCCGCCGCTGGTGCTGACGCGCGTCCGTTCGCGCCGGGGCGAGTTGAGCTTCCTATCGACCTTCACCACCTTCGGCATGCCCCAGGACATCACCCTCACCTCCTTGCGCATCGAACACCTGATCCCCGCCGATGCGCACACTTGGGAAGTAATGCGCGGTGCCTATGCGGACTATTGCGCGCTGGTTTTGTGAAATATCTGTCCGTAGACTGCCGCCATACCTCCCCTCTGAAGGCGGCGAAAAAACGTGATGCAAGTTACTGAAGTTTCCATTGCCCAGCTGCGCGCGGCGCTTGAATCCGGCCAGACCACTGCCGTTGAACTGGTCAAGGCCTACCTGGCGCGGATCGATGCCTATGACGGTCCGCAAACGGCCACCGCGCTGAACGCCGTGGTGGTGCGCAATCCCCAGGCGCTGGAAGAAGCGCGGGCGTCCGATGCGCGGCGAGCCAAGGGTGAGACCCTTGGGCCGTTGGATGGCATTCCTTACACGGCCAAGGACAGTTACCTGGTCAAAGGCCTCACAGCGGCCTCCGGCAGCCCGGCGTTCGCCAAGCTGGTGGCCTGTCGTGACGCGTTCACCATCGAACGCCTGCGCGCCGGTGGTGCGATCTGCCTGGGCAAGACCAATATGCCGCCGATGGCCAATGGCGGTATGCAGCGCGGCGTGTACGGCCGTGCCGAGAGCCCCTACAACGCCGATTACCTGACCGCGCCGTTCGCCTCCGGCTCGTCCAACGGTGCCGGTACTGCGACGGCGGCCAGTTTCGCCGCGTTCGGCCTGGCTGAAGAAACCTGGTCCAGCGGCCGTGGCCCGGCCTCCAACAACGGTCTATGTGCCTACACGCCGTCACGCGGGGTGATTTCGGTGCGCGGCAACTGGCCGTTGACCCCGACCATGGACGTGGTGGTGCCGTTTGCACGCACCATGGCCGACCTGCTGGAAGTGCTCGACGTGGTGGTCGCCGAAGACCCCGACACCCGTGGCGACCTGTGGCGCCTGCAACCCTGGGTGCCGATCCCCAGCGTTACCTCGGTGCGCCCTGCTTCCTATGCTGAACTGGCTGTCGACAGCACAACCCTGGCGGGTAAACGCTTCGGCGTTCCACGTATGTACATCAATGCCGACCCTGAGGCCGGCACCAGCGAAAAACCCGGTATCGGTGGCCCGACCGGGCAGAAGATCCACACCCGCGCGAGCGTGATTGACCTGTGGCAGGCCGCGCGCCAGGCGTTGGAAGCCGCCGGCGCGGAAGTGGTCGAGGTGGATTTCCCGCTGGTGTCCAACTGCGAAGGCGACCGCCCGGGCGCACCGACGGTGTTTACCCGTGGCCTGGTGTCCAAGCAGTTCCTGCACGATGAATTGTGGGAGCTTTCCGCATGGGCCTTCGACGATTTCCTGCGCGCCAATAACGACCCGGCCCTCAACCGCCTGGCGGACGTCGACGGCCCGCAGATTTTCCCCCACGACCCCGGCACCCTGCCCAACCGCGAAGACGACCTCGCGGCCGGCATGGACGAGTATGTGCGCATGGCCCAGCGCGGTATCACGCCGTGGAATGAAATCGCCAGCGTCCCCGACGGCCTTCGGGGCCTGGAACAGACCCGACGCATCGACCTGGAGGACTGGATGGACAGCCTCGGCCTCGACGCGGTGCTGTTCCCCACCGTGGCCGACGTCGGCCCGGCGGACGCGGATGTCAACGAAGCCAGCGCCGACATCGCCTGGAGCAACGGCGTCTGGGTGGCCAATGGCAACCTCGCCATCCGCCACCTGGGCGTGCCTACCGTCACCGTGCCGATGGGCGTGATGGCGGATATCGGCATGCCGGTGGGGCTGACGTTTGCCGGTCGGGCATACGATGACTCGGCGTTGCTGCGCTACGCCTCGGCGTACGAAGCCACCGGCAGCAAACGCCTGATCCCGCCGCGCACGCCGCCACTGAACGCACACTAACGTGTCCATCTGATTCTCGGCCAGGGGGAGGCAACGAGCATAGCGATGCGCCAGTTCGACAGGAAGCCGTACGTCCCCATGCACTGTATTAGGACGTCATACCAGTTAAATTGAACACGAAGCGCCTTATATTCAGGGATATTTCAAAATTTAATTTCCTTACCCTTTCAAAATATTGCATGGTTGTACGACGACATCGAATGTCGTCTCTCTCAACAACAATAAGGAACGCCCCATGCAGAATATGAAAGTGCTGATCGGTTTTCTGTGCCTGTTCAGCGGCTATGTCGCCGCCGCCCCCGCCGCCGATGACAAGGACGTCGCCCAAGCCGTCGACCACCTGACCCAAGCCATGCTGCACAAGGACATCAATCAGTTACAGGCCCTCACCGCCGAAAAGCTGACCTACGGCCACTCCAGCGGCAAGATTCAGAACAAGCAGGAATTCATCGCCGACATAGAGACCGGCCGCAGCGGCTTCAAGACTCTGGAAATGCAGAAGCAGACCATCACCTTGAGCGGCGATACCGCGCTGGTGCGCAATCACTTTCACGCCCAGGCGGTGAACAGCGGTGTCGAGGTGCCCACCGATATCGAGAACTTCCAGGTCTGGCAGAAACACAAAGGCCACTGGCTGCTGATCGGCCGTCAGGCCTTCAAGTTCTGATTCCCCGGTGAGCCGGCGCGGCTCACCACATCACGGCACTGCGCACCTTGAGCAATGCTTCGCGCAGTGCCGGCATGTCCACCGACCCCAGGGCCAGGCGCAGTGCATGGGGCACATGGGTCGAGACCGCGAACGGCTCGGCGGTGGACACCGACACGCCCTGGCGCTGCAGTTGCATCGCCACCTGATCGGCGCGGGCATCTTCGGCCAGGGGCAGCCATAAGAAATACGAAGAGGGATGAGCGGTGTAAGCCAGCCCCTTGAGCACCTGGGCCGCCAACGCCTGGCGCGCCCGCGCATCCTCGCGCTTTTGCGCTTCCAGCTGTGCCACGGTGCCGTCTTCGAGCCAACCCACGGCGATTGCGCTCATGACGCCGGGCACGTTCCAGGTGGTCGCCATGACGCTGCGCTCCAACGCCTTGACCCAGGCCGGTGGCGCCGCGACAAATCCTACCCGCAGGCCAGTGGCGACACTTTTGGATAACCCGCCGACATACACCGTGCGCTCCGGCGCCAGCCTGGCCACGGGTGGTGGCGCGTCCTCAGCGAGAAACGCGTAGGCCGCGTCCTCGATAATCATCAGATTGTGTTGTTGGGCGATGTGCACCAACCGCTCGCGCTGCGCCAGGTCCATTACCCAGCCAAGTGGATTATGCAGCGTCGGCATGCTGTACACCGCGCGCACCGGACGGCGACGACACAACGCCTGCAGGGCGTCCAGGTCCGGGCCGTGGGCGTTGGCCGGCAGGGCCAGGATTTCCAGGTGCAGCGTGTCGGCCAGCACCTTGAACCCCGAGTAAGTCAGCGCATCGACAGCAATCACATCGCCGGGCTTGAGCAGCGCCATCATCGTCACCGCCAGGCCATGCTGCGCGCCGCTGACCACCAGCACCTGCTCGGCGGTTACGCATAATCCGCGGCTAAGCAAATGCCGAGCGACGGCGGCGCGCTCGTGCACGCGGCCGGCGTGCGGCTGGTAACGCAGCAATGCCTCCAGGTCGCCCGACAGCGCCAACTGACGCAAAGCCGTGCGCAGCAGGTCAGCCTGACCAGGCAACGACGGGTAGTTGAAATTCAGGTCGAGCAGCCCCGCCGCCACGTTCATCTGCCCGCTGCCCTGCCCAGGCGGCAAGGCGATTTCACGCACAAACGTACCGCGTCCGGTTTCGCCACTGACCAGGCCCATGACCTCCAGCTCGGTGTACACCCGGCTCGCGGTGGCCAGCGCAAGACCATGTTCGGCGGCCAACTGACGGTGCGTGGGCAGCCGAGTACCGGGCGCCATCGCGCCTGAGCGAATTGCCTGGGCGAAGCGATCGACCAGCAGTTTGTAACGGGCTCGCGGCATGCAAGGTGTATCCATGACAATTTTTTGATTGTGCCAATGCTCGCTCCTAGGATGACGCCCACGCAACTTCTCTTTTTCAGGCAGACCTCATGGAACATACGCTCGACACCCCGGACACCCGCGCACAGGGCTGGATCAACGGTTTTATCGGCGTGGTGATTTTCAGCGGTTCACTGCCGGCCACGCGCCTGGCGGTAATGGAATTCGACCCGGTGTTCCTGACCGTGATCCGCGCCACCCTCGCCGCGCTGCTCGCGGTAGTGCTGCTGTGGGTGTTCAAGGAAAAACGCCCCACACGCCAACAGTGGCTGCCCCTGGCCATCGTTTCGCTGGGCGTGGTGATTGGTTTTCCCCTGCTGACTGCCCTGGCGCTGCAATACGTGACCTCAGCCCATTCCATTGTGTTTATCGGGCTGTTGCCGCTGGCCACGGCGGTGTTTGCGGTGTGGCGCGGTGGCGAGCGGCCACGCCCGGTATTCTGGCTGTTCTCGCTGCTGGGCAGCGCGCTGGTGGTGGGCTACGCCTTCGCGCAGGGCCTGACCGCTGCCCCGGCCGGTGACCTGCTGATGCTACTGGCGGTGCTGGTGTGCGGCCTGGGATACGCCGAGGGCGCCACGCTGTCGCGCAGCCTGGGCGGTTGGCAGGTGATCTGTTGGGCGCTGGTGGTGGCGCTGCCGGTAGTGGCGCCACTGAGCCTGCTGCTGGCGCCGTCGAGTGTCACCGCGATCAGCCTGCCGGCGTGGCTGAGCCTGGGCTACGTGGCGTTGTTCAGCATGTTGCTCGGCTTTGTATTCTGGTATCGCGGCCTCGCTCAGGGCGGTATCGCCGCGGTCGGCCAGTTGCAGTTACTGCAACCATTCTTCGGCCTGGCGCTGGCGGCTTGGCTGCTGCATGAACAGGTCAGCCCAGGCATGCTGTTGGTAACGCTGCTGGTGATCGCGTGCGTGGCGGGCGCCAGGCGTTTTGCGCGGTAATACACCGTCTCTGGGCGGCATCATTACCTCAGCGTTTTATTCCCATTCCTCGTTTGTCCTGCTAAACAGAGTTATCGCCATAGAATAAAAGGATGCGACATGCACGCCCCTTCACTGCAGGACACCACCGCGCCGGAAGGCGTCTGTTACGGCTGCGGCAGCAGCAACCCCCACGGCCTGCACATCAAGAGCCGCTGGGATGAAGACCGCGTCCATGTGATTGCCGAGCACCAGCCGGACGCCCGCTATTGCGGCTGGCCGGACTTGGTGTATGGCGGCCTGATCGCGATGCTGGTGGACTGCCACTCCAACTGGACCGCCATGGCTTATCACTACCAGGCCGAACAACGCGAACCCGGCAGCGTGCCGCGCATCGACTGCGTCACCGGCAACCTGGGCATCAAATTCATCAAGCCCACCCCCATGGGCGTACCGCTGACCTTACGCGCGCGGGTCGAGGGCGATGTCGGGCGCAAAACCCAGGTGATCTGCGAGGTGTACGCCGGCGGCGTACTCACGGCCATCGGCGATTCGGTATTTGTGCGTGTCGATACCGGCCAGTTGGCCGCCGCTGCCCACGGTCGCACCGACTGAATCCGGGTACCTTTCACTGCCACCGTTTAGCGAGGACTGCATCGATGGAACGCTTGAGCGCCAAAGACTTCGCCCCCGAACTGCTGGAACTCTATGACGGCTATGCCCATGGCACGATCAACCGTCGCGAGTTTCTCGACCGCGCCGCGCTGTTCACTTTCGGCGGGCTGACCGCGTCGGCGTTGCTGGCGGCGCTGAGCCCCGACTATGCCCTGGCCGAACAGGTGAAATTCACCGACCCTGCCATCGTCGCCGACTACATCACCTACCCCTCGCCCCAGGGCCACGGCACAGTACGCGGCTATCTGGTGCGCCCGACACATGCCAGCGGCAAGCTGCCGGCGGTGGTGGTGGTGCATGAAAATCGCGGTTTGAACCCCTATATCGAAGACGTCGCGCGGCGCCTGGCCAAGGCCGGATTCATCGCCCTGGCGCCGGACGGCCTGACCTCGGTCGGCGGTTACCCCGGCAATGATGAAAAAGGCAAGGCGCTGCAAGAGCAAGTCGCCCCGACCAAACTGATGAACGATTTCTTCGCGGCCATCGAATGGCTGATGAAGCACGACAGCGGCAACGGTAAGGTCGGTATCACCGGTTTCTGTTATGGCGGCGGGGTAACCAATGCGGCCGCGGTGGCCTATCCCGAACTGGGCGCTGCTGTGTCGTTTTATGGGCGCCAACCGGACACGAAGGACGTTGCACGCATCAAGGCGCCGATCATGCTGCACTTCGGCGAGCTGGACACGCGCATCAACGAAGGCTGGCCGGCCTATGAACACGCGTTGAAGGCGGCCGGAACCCTCTATGAGGCGTATATCTACCAGGGCGCCAACCATGGCTTTCACAACGACTCGACACCGCGTTACGACGACGCGGCGGCGAACCTGGCGTGGGAGCGCACATTGGGGTGGTTTCGCAAATACCTGGCGTGAGAGCGACTGTGAGCGGGGTTGCCCGCCTGGAGCTGGAACATAAAACGCTTCTTGCAGTGAGCAGGCTTGCCCTGCTCATAACAGCAAGCTGAGGGTCAGTGTTCCAGGGCATATCGCCGGCAGTGGTTGAGGTAGCCTTGCTCATGGCTGCCTACCAGTTGCACCACGCTGGTCCATAACCACGACGGCGCGTCCAGTTGCCGGGTGCGGTTCTCCTGGAGGACCGCCATCCAGGCCTTGCGGGTGGCGCGGTCCATCTGTCGGGCGTGGGCGATGCCGACCACGCGGGCCAGGTAACCGGCGGCGTGCATGGCGTCGGTTTCGCTCAGTTCGTCCAGTTCCAGCTTCATGTCCTGGGGCAGCAGTTCCCGGATAAAAAAACCATGGTCCAAAAAGCGCGTCGCCACCATGCGTTCGCCCAATCCCGGCGACAAATGACGCGCGCCCTCAACCACGCGGCGACCATTGTCTCGTGGCATCTTCGCCCGGGACGCACGGGGTGCCGCCGCGCCCACGGCTTCCTTGATATCGATCAGGCAGTACTCCTGATCATCTTTGTCACCCACACCGAGCAACACTGCATAACGCAGCAGCCCGAGGGAACTGCAGCCCTTGACCCAATACGCCGAGTCCAGCAACTCGACCTTGGCATCCTTGGGCCGCCCCTTGAGCGAGGTGACCAACTGCTGAATGTCATCCGAGGCGCAGACGTTTTCCAACGCACTTTTTTCCGCCCGCGACAGCGACCAGAAGTGTTTGCCCAGCGGGATCGTCGGCCGCACGCTCTCGATCCGTTCACGCGCCAAATGCTTCCAGGTACGCGCCACCGCGCTGCGCATGCCAGCCTTGACCTGGGAGGGGCGTGGCGGGGCTTCGTCCGGCTTGTCTTTGAAGGCTTGTTCGTAACCCTGCATCATTTCTTCGAGCATGCGTGCGGTGGTCACCCCTGGCAGGTCCGAGCCACGCGCGGCCGTGGCCAGGGACAGGGCCAGGCGCACCAGGTCATGGGCCGGGTTGCCGATCACCGTTTGGTCGAGGTCGCGGATATGCATGTCGATGCGGCCGTCGGTGTCCCCGGTCGGGCCCAGATTACCGGCGTGGCAGTCGCCACAGATCCAAATCGCCGGGCCATGGGGCAAGCGGCGTCCGGGCAGGCTGTGCAGCCACTCGTAGAATTGCACGGTGCTGCCCCGCACATAGGCGTGGGCCGAGCGCGCCATCTTCAGATTGCGCAGTTGAGTCAGGTGCGGCATGCGGGCGGAGGGGCGCGGAATTTTCATGAACAGCCTCAGGTCGGGGCCACAGTAGATCGCCGAGCCAGCGAGAATGTTTCATTTTGTTTCAAGAAGATGGCAGAAGGACAGCTTCGCCCTCGCCGGCCTGGGTTTGCAGCCAGCCCTTGAACGCCAGCATCGCCGGTGTCTCGGCCCTGGACTGCAGGCGCGTCAACCAGTAGCTGCCGGTGGTAATGCCCACGTCGAAAGGCTGGCGAATCAGATCGTTTTCCAATTGCCGCGCAAACATCACCGCCGGTGCCAACGCCACCCCGATCCCCTGCAACGCGGCATCCATCATCGCCAGCGAAGAGTCGAACACGATACTGCGTGGCACAAGGGTATCGGCGGGCAACCCAGCGGCGTGAAACCACAGGTTCCATTCATCGGCGCGGTAGGAGCGCAGCAGCGTGTGCTTCAACAGGTCGTGCGGCGCGTGCAGGTGCTCGGCGATCGCCGGGATGCACAGCACCGTCAGCGGCGCCGCCAGCACGTGGCAGGCATCGGTGCCATGCCAGGCACCGGCGCCGAAACGTACTGCGTAATCCAGGCCTTCGGCAGCCACATCGACACGGTTGTTGTGGGTGGACAGGCGCAGGTCGATCAGCGGGTAACGTGCCTGAAAGTCCGAAAGGCGCGGCAACAGCCAGCCCACCGCGAAGGTGCCCACCGCGCCCACGGTCAGCACTTCGCGGTAATGCCCGCCTTCGAACTGCCCCAGGGTCTGGGCGATGCGGTCGAAGGATTCCCGCAGCACCGGCAGCAGGGTTTCGCCTTCGCGGGTGAGCATGAGCCCGCGCGGCAGGCGCTTGAACAAAGTGACATTGAGTTGGGCTTCCAGGCTTTTTACCTGATGGCTGACCGCCGCCTGGGTAACGCACAGCTCGATGGCGGCGCGGGTAAAGCTCAGGTGGCGAGCCGAAGCCTCGAAGGCGCGCAGGGCATTAAGGGGCAAATGGGAACGCAACATCAGCTAGCCCAAATTTTTCTAATGGCTGGGACGAGATATCATCGTTTGTCCAGTCAGTGAAATCCACCTAGATTTGCGGCGCCTGCGCAGGCCTTGATTGTTATCGCACCACTTATTAGGGAAGCCAACCACCATGCGTCACTCCGTACGATCACTCGCCCTCTCTAGCCTGCTGCTCAGCGCCGGTCACTGTCTGGCCGATTCGGACCTGCGCCCCGTGGTCAACGCCAGCGTCGAACCGCTGATGCAGCAGCAAGGCATCACCGGTCTTTCGGTGGCAGTGATCCACAAAGGCCAGGTGCAATACTTTAATTACGGTCTCGCTTCCAGAGACACGCGACAGCCCGTGACCGAAAACACGCTGTTTGAAGTGGGTTCGGTCAGTAAAACCTTCGCCGCCACGCTTGGCGGCTACGCCCAGGCTACCGGCAAACTTAAGCTCACGGACCCGGCCGCCCAGCACCTGCCGGCTCTCAAGGGCAGCGCTCTAGAACGTATCAGCCTGCTGCAATTGGCGACCTACACCGCGGGCGGCCTGCCGTTGCAGTTTCCCCAGGCCGCCGACAATGCCGACAACATGCGCAGCTACTTCCAGCACTGGACACCCGCCTACGCCCCCGGCACGCAGCGGTTGTATTCCAACCCGAGCATCGGCCTGTTCGGTTATCTGGCCGCGCGAAGCCTGGGGCAGCCTTACCACGTCGCCATGGAGCAGACGCTGCTGCCCAAACTGGGCCTGAAAAACACCTACGTAAACGTGCCAGACGAGCAAAAACCTCGTTACGCCCAGGGCTATGACAAGCAGGACAAGCCCGTGCGCGTTTCCCCTGGCGCGCTGGACAGCGAAGCCTATGGCATCAAGACCACCGCCCGTGACCTGGCGCATTACGTCATCGCGAACATGCACCCGCAAACCCTGGAGCAACCGCTGCAACAAGCCATCGCCACCGCCCATAGCGGTTATTACCAAGTAGACGGCATGACCCAGGCTCTGGGCTGGGAGTACTACCCTTACCCCATCGCGCTGCAGGCCCTGATCGACGGCAACTCCACGCCGATGGCCATGCAACCCCACGCGGCCGGTTGGTTTGCCACGCCCCACGCGCAACCGGCCAATGTGCTGTACAACAAGACCGGTTCCACCGGCGGTTTTGGCGCGTACGTCGCGTATGTGCCAGCCCAGGACAAAGGCGTGGTGATCCTGGCGAACAGGAATTACCCGAACGCTGAGCGGGTAAAGGTGGCGCATGCGATCCTGAGCGCGCTGGCACCCTAACTGGCTCGGGCGCCATCGCTGTTATTCGGCGTACGCCCAGGTCATGCGAAACGACGCCCCGCCCCATTCCGAATCCTGCACTTCGACCTGCCCGCCATGCCACTGGGACACCCGTTGCACCAGGGCCAGGCCGAGGCCGAAGCCGCCGGTGCGACGGTCGCGACTGGCGTCCAGGCGCATGAACGGCTGGAAGATTTTCGCGCGGCCGTCCTCGGGCACGCCGGGGCCGTCGTCACATACACGCACTTCATAGCCGCTACCGAACGCGATCAGCGACACCTGTACCCGCCGCTCGGCGTAACGGATGGCGTTGCGCAACAGGTTGATCACAGCGCGAGCCATAAAGCGCGGCTCAATCTGGATAAAGTCCACCTCACACACCCGCAGCGATAACTGGACGCCGGCCGCTTCGGCCTCCAGCGCCACGCTGGCGATAACGCTGTCGAGCCAGCTGTGGGCTTCGATGCGCTCGCGGGTTACCTGCGTGGCGCCTCGCTCCAGGCTGGCGTAGGTGAGCAACTCCGAGACCATCTCTTCCAGCTCGCCCAGGTCGGCGTACATGTCGGCAATCAGCTCGCCGCGCTGGCGTGGGTCGGCCTGTTGCTTGAGCTGGTCGAGTTCGAACGACAGCCGCGCGATCGGCGTGCGCAGTTCATGGGATACCGCGTTAGTGAGTTCGCGCTGATTGGCGATCAGGCTTTCGATGCGCTCGGCCATCTGATTGAAGTGGCCGGCCAGCTCGCGCACGGTGGAACGTCGCGGCAGCAGGATACGTGAGCCGAGGTCGTTATCACCAAAGCGTTGGGCGGCCAGGCGGATGTGCTCCAGGTCGCGCCAATGCGGGCGCACCCAAAAATACAGGACAACGGCCAGGCACACGCCGAGAAACCCATAGGCCCACATATACAGCCATTTAGGCTCTTCCGGCAGCTTGATCTCCAGCAATTGCGGGCCACCGTCAATATCGGCGAGGAACTCCATAAAGTCGCCACGCACCACCAGCCGCCCCTCGGCCAGCAGCGCTTGCTCGCGAGCCGTCAGTGCCTGAGCATCCTTGAGCACCAGTTGCAGACGCAGCCCGTAATAAGGTTGCAGCTCAGCAAGCCGAGCCTGGCGCTGTGTAACGGGCAGCGGCCGCAATTGTTCCACCAGGCCGTAAGCCGGGCCACGCAGGGCCTCGCGGTTGTAGGTTTCGTTGGCCTCGGGCAGCAACTCGTCGAAGGTGTAGTTGACCAGCCAGATCGCGCCCGCCAGCCCCAACGCCAGGATCAGATACAGACGCAGGTAAAGTCGCAGCACCTAGACCTCCCACGCAAACGGATTGAACAGGTAGCCCTTGCCCCAGATGGTCTTGATGCAGACCGGTTCGCGAGGGTTGTCGTTGAGCTTGGCGCGCAGCTTGCTGATGTACACGTCGACGCTGCGGTTGAGCCCGTCGAAGGCGATACCGCGCATGCGGTTGAGAATGTCATCGCGCGACAGGATGCTGCCGGCGTTGCTGGCCAGCAGCCAGAGCAGTTCGAACTCCATGGTGGTCAGGTCGATGCGCTCGTCGCCCAGGCTGACCACCCGGCAACTGCGGTCGATGGCCAACCGGCCGAACGCCAGCGCGCCACGTACCGTGGGCTCGGGCGCCTGCCTGCGTTGCAGCGCACGCAGGCGCGCCAGCAGCACGGGTGGTTTGATCGGCTTGATCACGTAGTCGTCGGCGCCGGACTCCAGGCCCAGGATATGGTCCAGGTCGTCCTCCTTGGCGGTGAGGATCACAATCGGTGTGTCCGACACGCGACGGATTTCACGGCACACCTGCAGGCCGCTCTGGCCCGGCAGCATCAGGTCGAGCACCACCATCTTCGGGGTGAAATCCAGAAAGGCTTCCAGGGCCTCGTCGCCCCGGTGCACCACTCGCACGTCAAAGCCATGCTGCGACAAAAAATGTGCGATCAGCCCTGCCAGTCGCTCGTCGTCCTCGACCAGCAGAACCTTGCCCAGCCCCAGGTTTTCCATAGGTTCTCAGTGTGCAAACGGCGATTGATTGAAGAGCGGGCATTATAGATGGCAAGCTGCACCACTTGAGTGGTCGGCCAACTCCCGACAGGTCAAGCTTCATGTTTTTAAGAGTTTTTAACAAATAGCCCGCAGTTTTTAACGCCAACCCCAGGGAGCTGTATGCGTAAGGATTACCTGGCGTTCTTCATCTCACTGTTTGTGTCGCGGCTGGCGGACCAGATTCTGTTGTTTATCGTGCCCCTGATCGTGTTCCAGACCACCGGCAGCGTGGCCTGGGCGGGCCTGGCGTTTTTTTGCGAGTCGCTGCCGCGCTACCTGGCGTTCCCGGTGTGCGGGGCGTTGTGCGATAAGTTTTCACCGGTGCGCATCCTGCATATCAGCCAGGTCTACCGGGCACTGGTGTGCGCAGTGACGGTAGCGTTGTATGGGCTGTTCGATGGCATTTATTGGCTGGTGATCCTGTCGGCACTGTGCGGGGTGCTGACGACCCTGGGCATCATGGCGCGGGAAGTGGTGATGCCCCATGGTTTCCCACAGTACAGCTACGCCAAGACCCTGTCCTATTCACAGATTGCCGATCAGAGCGGCCTGGTGCTCGGCCCGCTGCTGGCGGCGCTGCTGCTGCAAGTCTGGAGCTGGCCGTGGGTGGTGGCAGGCGTGGCCGGGTTGTTCGTGGTGGCCGATCTGGCCCTGTTGATCTGGCAGCGCCACACCACAATCCACCTACCGAGCCATGCCCAGCACGGCGATATCTGGCTGCAGCCGCTGCGCATCGCCTTCGGCCACATAGGTCGACTGGCGGCACTCAAGCGCATCATCACCCTGGCGGTCGGCGTCAACCTGATCGTCGGCGTAACGCTGGCGACCTCGGCGGCCATGGTCACCGGCCAGTTCGGCGCCGGCAAGGACAGCTACGCCCTGCTCCAGGCTGCCGGGGCGCTGGTCACCATTGGGATTCTGTTCTATCTGGCTCACTCGGCATTGCCGATGAAGCTCATGGGCGGGCTGGGCTATTCAATGATTGCCGTGGGTGCGCTGATCACGGCGATCAGCCCGGATGTGTGGGCCTACACCCTGGGTTTCCTGCTGATCACAGGCTTTGACAAGATGTTCAACGTGTACCTGCGCAGCACCCGGCAGCGGGTGATTCCGGTGCAGGACTTCGGCAAAACGGTAGGCGTGATCACCCTGCTCAACAACCTCGCCCAACCCCTGGCGGGCTTGATGGTTGCGCTGCTGGCCGCGCCTGTCGGCACGCAAACGGTGATCCTGTTACTGACCGGGATCACCGCGCTGATCGGCGTCGCGGTAGCGTCAGGCTGGCACGCCACTGTGAAAGCGGAACTCGATGTCGGGTGACTCGATCAGTTCCTGCTCCGCCGCCCTTACCCGCTCGATCACCTGGGCAATGTCCCTGGCGTCGCCATACTGGTAGGCCAATTTCAAATAGCCCTGGAAATGCCGCGCTTCGCTTTTGAGCAGGCCAAAGTAGAACTTGCCGAGTTCTTCGTCCAAATGCGGCACCAGCGCTTCGAAACGCTCGCAACTGCGCGC
>Ga0182008_10000345_pt1 | contig 36123 bp, 32 predicted proteins | sample Sormic07211129_1_FD_120482 | JGI IMG/M metagenome (GOLD analysis project Ga0182008, IMG submission 120482) | Rhizosphere microbial communities from Sorghum bicolor, Mead, Nebraska, USA - 072115-129_1 metaG | ecosystem: Host-associated > Plants > Roots > Rhizosphere | place: USA: Nebraska...
CGGCGGCATCACGGTCAAGCCCGAGGCGATGGAGAAGGCCGCGCTGCGCGGCTACGCCACCGCCACCGACCTGGCCGACTACCTGGTCAAGAAGGGCCTGCCCTTCCGCGACGCCCACGAAACCGTGGCCCATGCGGTGAAGGCCGCGATCTCGCACCAGGTCGACCTTTCGGAGCTGCCGCTGGCGGTGCTGCAGCAGTTCAACCCCGGCATCGAGAAGGACGTCTACGACGTGCTGAGCCTGCGCGGCTCGCTCAACGCCCGCAACATCCTCGGCGGCACCGCGCCGGCCCAGGTGCGCGCGCAGGTGGCGCGCCACCGCGCCCGGCTGGGATAAGCGCCCCATGAGCGCCGTCCGCCCACCCGAGGACACCGGCAAGTCCGAGATCCTGGACGCGCTCGCCTCGCGCCCCTCTTTCAACGGCCCGAGCTTCTCGCTGCGCAACCGGCTGCTGCGCGCGCTCTTCATCGTGGTCTGGGCCGCCACCGCCACCTGGACGCCGCGCCAGCTCGCGCCCTGGCGCAGGTTCCTGCTGCGCGCCTTCGGCGCCTCGATGGCCCCGCGCAGCGACGTGCGCGGCAGCGCCAGGGTCTGGTACCCGCCCAACCTCGTGATGCACGAGGGCGCGGTGATCGGCCCGCGGGTCAACTGCTACAACCTGGGCCCGATCACGATCGGGCGCCGGGCGCTGATCTCGCAGGACGCCCACCTGTGCAGCGGCACGCACGATTTCGACGACCCGCACTTCCAGCTGCAGGCGCGCGCCATCGTCATCGGCGCCCAGGCCTGGGTCTGCGCCGAGGCCTTCGTCGGGCCCGGCACCCAGGTCGGCGAGGGCGCGGTGGTCGGCGCCCGCTGCGTGACCTTCGGCGAACTCGCCCCCTGGACCGTCTACGCCGGCAACCCGGGCCGGGCGGTGCGCGAACGCAAGCGCTTCGAACCGCTGCCCTGAACCGGCGCGGGGCTGAATCCGGCGGGCCCCGCAAGCCGTACCCTTGGTATGGCCACTGCTGCCCCACAATGTCTGCATGACAGATCCCAGCCCCGACACCGAACTGATGGCGTTGATCGACCGGGTCGGCCAGCGCGACGAAGCCGCGCTGCGCCAGCTCTACGACCGGACCTCGCCCCGCCTGTTCGGGCTGGCGCTGCGCGTGGTGCGCCAGCGCGAATGGGCCGAGGACGTGCTGCAGGAAGCTTTCATGACCATCTGGCGCGTGGCCGGCGACTACCGCGGCACGCTGAGCCCGCCGCTGGCCTGGCTGGGACTGATCGTGCGCAGCCGCGCGCTCGACCTGCTGCGCCGCCGCACCGCCGACCGCGCCCAGCTCACGCAGGAATTCGACGAACTCATGGCCGAGACGCTGGAGTCCGGCGCGCCCAACCCCATGGACATGGCCGATGCCGGCGAGCAGGCCTGGGCGCTGCACCAGTGCCTGCAGCAGCTCGAGGGCAAGCAACGCGAGGTGGTGAGCCTGGCCTACCTGCGCGACCTGAGCCATGGCGAGCTGGCCGAACAGCTCAAGCTGCCGCTGGGCACGGTCAAGACCTGGATTCGCCGAGGGCTGGAGAAGCTGCGCGTCTGCATGGGCCGCTTCGCGTGAAGGACGCATCATGAACATTTCCACCCCCGCCGAACGGCTCGAACTGCTGGCCGCCAGCTATGCGCTGGGCACGCTGCGCGGCGGCGCGCGCCGCCGTTTCGAGACCCTGGCCCGCGAGCAGGCGCCGGTGCGCGCCGCGGCACTGATCTGGCAGGGCCGGCTGGCCAGCCTGACCGAACTCGAGGCCAGCACCGTGCCCGACGCCGCGGTCTGGACCCGCGTGCGCAACCAGATGGAGGTCGAGAAGCAGGAACAGGCGCTGGCGCGCCAGCGTGCCGCGGCCGCGCCCGCCGCAGCCCCGCCGCCGCGCGGCTGGCTGCGCAGCCTGGCGCTGTGGCGCGGCGCCACCGCCGCGGGGGCGCTGGCCACCGTGCTGGCCGTGGTGGTCGGCGTGAACCTGCGCGACGAGCTGCGCAATGCCCCAACGTGCGCTACGTGGCCGTGCTGTCCGACGACAAGGCGGCCGCCTCGATGCTCGTGACCTTCGACCCCACCAAGCGCCAGCTGACGCTGCAGCGGGTCGGCGAATACAGCGAGGGCGAGGACAAGTCGCTCGAGCTCTGGGCCCTGCCCCCGGGCGGCGCGCCGCGCTCGCTGGGGGTGCTCGACCGCGCGCCCGCGCTGCGGCTGGCGGTGGCGGAGTCCGAAGTGCGCGAGGTGCCGACGCTCGCGATCTCGCTCGAGCGCAAGGGCGGCGTGCCGCGCGGCCAGGGGCCGGCCGGCCCGATTGTGTTCAAGGGCGCGCTGATCGAAAAGATGCTCTGACGGGGAACCATCGCCGCGATTTTTCGTTCGCACGCCCCTCGTCTGCCAACCGCCGGCCCCCGCCGTGCGTTGTGTGGACTCCATGCCGCCGATGAAATCCTCCGCCTTCGTCCTGTGCCTGGCGCTCGCTCTGGGCGCCGCGGGCGCCGCCCGGGCCCAGCTGCCCGCCGCGCCGCAGGCGCTGCCGTCCGCCTCGCCCGACTACCTGGCCGCGATGAACCGCTGGCGCAGTTCGCTCAGCGCCTTCGCGAGCGCCGACAAGGAAAAGCTGCCCGCCACCGACGGCGTGCTCTTCGTGGGCAGCTCCACCATCCGCATGTGGACCCACCTGGCGCAGGACTTCCGGCAGTCGCCGGTGGTCATCAACCGCGGTTTCGGCGGCTCGACCATGGCCGACTGCAGCCTGTTCACCCACGAGCTGGTGGTGCGCTACCGGCCGCGCCACGTGCTGGTCTACGCGGGCGACAACGACCTGGCCGAAGGCCGCACGCCGCTGCAGGTGCTCGAGAGCTTCGCCCAGTTCGCCAACACCGTGCGCGAGACCCTGCCCGAGGCGCGCATCAGCTACATCTCGATCAAGCCCAGCCCCTCGCGCGAGGCGCTGATGCCCAAGATCCGCACCACCAACGACATCATCGCGGCCTATGTGCGCACCATGGCCAATGCCGAGTACATCGACATCTTCACGCCGATGCTGGGCGCCGATGGACGCCCGCGCGCCGAGCTCTTCCTCGGCGACCGGCTGCACATGAACGAGACCGGCTACCGGCTCTGGCAGTCGGTGATCTCGGCCCACGTGACCGCGCCCGAGACGCTGGCGGTCAGCCCCGCCCCACGCCCGGTGCAGTCGGGCCCGGGCGTGCCCAGCGGCGCGTTCGTCCCGACGCCCTGAACGGGCACCGGCGCGGCCCGATCACGCAGCCGCCCATGACGACGCAGGCCCGAGCGCCCTCCCCGCCCAGGCCCAGTTCACATTCGTTGAACGTTCCGGTATTTCTTGACACATTTGCGGGGCACGCAGGGCTCCAGCGGCGCAATACGCCTCAAAATGTAAGAAATTGGTGCTAAAGTTTAAATTCCTTTTCAGGCCGTGCATGGGCCTTTGCAAGGGCAAAAACCCGCACTGCACACCTTGAAAGCCATGGAACATTCCCGCTGCATCGTCGTCATCCTCACCTTCAACTCCGCCGCGATCGTCCGCGAGACGGTGGGCGAGGCGCTGAAGGTCAGCCCCCATGTCTACGCGGTGGATTCCTTCTCCAGCGACGGCACGCCGCAGATCCTCGAGGAACTGGGCTGCACCGTGGTCCAGCGTGCCTTCTCCAACTACAGCGACCAGCGCAACTGGGCCATCGCCCAGGTCGAGCCGCACTGCGACTGGCAGCTGCACCTGGACGCCGACGAGGTGCTCGACGCCCAGGCGGTGCGCGAGATCGGCGCCCTGCTGGCCGGCACGCCGGCGCATGACGCCTACCTGCTGCGCCGGCGCGACTACTTCATGGGCAAGATGCTGCGCTTCAGCGGGGTCAACCCCTGGCACCTGCGGCTGTTCCGCTCGGGCCGTGGCCGCTGCGAGTCGCGGCTCTACGACCAGCATTTCATCAGCCCGGCCACGCCCGCCCGGCTCGCGGGCTTCATGCACGACAAGAATTCCGCCAGGCTGTCCGACTGGATCGCCAGCCACAACCGCTGGAGCGACGCCGAGGCCAAGGAGAAGCTGGCCCCCCAGGGCGCCGCCGACGGCGTGCTGCAGCCGCGCCTCCTGGGCGACCCGCGGGAGCGCACGCGCTTCATCAAGGAGCTCTACTACAAGCTGCCGAGCGGTGTGCGGGTGTCGAGCTACTTCCTCTACCGCTACGTCTTCCGCCTGGGCTTCCTCGATGGCGTGACGGGCTTCTATTTCGCGTTCTTCCAGGCCCTGTGGTTCCGCATGCTGGTCGACGCCAAGATGTACGAGCAGCGCGCCCAGCAGCGCGCGCCCTGATCCTTTTTATCTGTTCTTACGGAGTGATGCCGCCCATGCGCCAATACAACGCCTCCAAGCGAATTCTCGTCACCGGCGGTGCCGGTTTCCTGGGCAGCCACCTGTGCGACCGGCTGCTCGAACAGGGCCACGACGTGCTCTGCGTCGACAACTTCTTCACCGGCACCAAGCGCAACGTCGAGCACCTGCTCGACCATCCGCGCTTCGAGCTGATGCGCCACGACGTGACCTTCCCGCTGTACGTGGAAGTCGACGAGATCTTCAACCTGGCCTGCCCGGCCTCGCCGATCCACTACCAGCACGACCCGGTCCAGACCACCAAGACCAGCGTGCACGGCGCGATCAACATGCTGGGCCTGGCCAAGCGGGTGCGCGCCAAGATCCTGCAGGCCTCGACCAGCGAGGTCTACGGCGACCCCGAGGTGCATCCGCAGGTCGAAGGCTACTGGGGCCGCGTGAACCCGATCGGCATCCGCAGCTGCTACGACGAAGGCAAGCGCTGCGCCGAGACGCTGTTCTTCGACTACCACCGCCAGCACCAGCTGCGCATCAAGGTCGTGCGCATCTTCAACACCTACGGCCCGCGCATGCATGCCAACGACGGCCGCGTGGTGTCGAACTTCATCGTCCAGGCGCTCAAGGGCGAGGACATCACGATCTACGGCAACGGCCAGCAGACGCGCAGCTTCTGCTATGTCGACGACCTGCTCGAAGCCATGCTGCGCATGATGGGCACCGGCGACCACTTCCCGGGCCCGGTCAACATCGGCAACCCCAACGAGTTCTCGATGCTGGAGCTGGCCAACAAGGTGATCGAGCTCACCGGCTCGAAGAGCAAGCTGGTGCGCCTGCCCCTGCCCTCGGACGACCCGAAGCAGCGCCAGCCCGACATCTCGGTGGCGCAGAAGGAACTCGGCGGCTGGACGCCCACCACGCAGCTCGACGAAGGCCTGGGCAAGACCATCGCCTATTTCGACCAGTTGCTTTCCGCGCCCGCCGCGGCCTGAAGGACCCGAACAAATGAAAATCTCGATCATCGGCACCGGCTACGTCGGCCTCGTCACCGGCGCCTGCCTGGCGGACATCGGCAACAACGTCTTCTGCCTGGACGTGGACCCGCGCAAGATCGCCATCCTGAAGGAAGGCGGCATCCCGATCTATGAACCCGGGCTGGCCGACGTGGTCCAGTCCAACGTGGAGGCCGGCCGGCTGGAGTTCTCGACCGACATCGAGGCCTCGGTGGCGCACGGCGAAGTGCAGTTCATCGCGGTCGGCACGCCGCCCGACGAGGACGGCAGCGCCGACCTGCAGTACGTGCTGGCCGCGGCCCGCAACATCGGCCGCTACATGGAGAGCTTCAAGGTGGTGGTCGACAAGTCGACCGTGCCGGTGGGCACCGCCGACAAGGTGAGCGCGGTGATCCGAGAGGAGCTCGAGAAGCGCGGCCGCACCGACCTGGGCTTCTCGGTGGTGAGCAACCCGGAGTTCCTCAAGGAAGGCGCGGCGGTCGACGACTTCATGCGCCCCGACCGGATCGTGATCGGCGTGGCCGACGACGACAACGGCCGCGAGGCCCTGGCCGCGATGCGCAAGCTCTATGCGCCCTTCAACCGCAACCACGAGCGCACCCGCGTGATGGACGTGCGTTCGGCCGAGTTCGCCAAGTACGCCGCCAACGCGATGCTGGCCACGCGCATCAGCTTCATGAACGAGCTGGCCAACCTGGCCGACCGCGTGGGCGCCGACATCGAGTCGGTGCGCCAGGGCATCGGCTCCGACCCGCGCATCGGCTACAGCTTCCTCTACGCCGGCACCGGCTATGGCGGCAGCTGCTTCCCCAAGGACATCCAGGCGCTGACCCGCATCGCGCGCGACAACGGCCAGACGCTGCGCGTGCTGGAGTCGGTCGAGGCGGTGAACGACGAGCAGAAGACGGTGCTGACCGACAAGGTCTTCGCGCGCTTCGGCGCCGACCTGAGCGGCCGCAGCTTCGCGCTGTGGGGCCTGGCCTTCAAGCCCAACACCGACGACATGCGCGAAGCGCCGAGCCGGGTGGTGATCGGTGCGCTGCTGCGCGCCGGCGCGCGCATCGTGGCGCACGACCCGATCGCCGTGACCGAGACCCGCCGCGTGCTCGCGCTCGACTTCGCCGACGCGCCCGTGCTGCTCGACCAGATCAGCTACGCCAAGGACCCGATGACGGCGCTCGAGGGCGCCGACGCGCTGATCATCGTGACCGAGTGGAAGGCCTACCACAGCCCCAACATCGAGCGGCTCAAGTCAACCATGAAGTCGCCGATCGTGTTCGACGGCCGCAACCTCTACGAGCCGGCGGTCATGAAGGCCGGCGGCGTGACCTACCACGGCATCGGCCGCAACAGCGTCTGAGGACCGGGCCGCGGCTCAGTCCGCGGCGCGCAGCCGCAGCCGCGCCGCCTTGCGCACATCGAGCCACAGCGTGACCCGCGCCACCGCGTAGAGCCCGGCGAACACCACGCCCAGCAGCAGCGCATCGCCCCAGGCCGGCCGCACCAGCTGGTTGCTGCCGTAGAAGGCCAGCACCAGCAGCACCGCCACCAAGTGGGCGCAGAACACCGGCAGCGAGGCCGAGCCCATGGCCTCCAGCGCATGCAGCCGCGGCAGCCTGCGCGCCAGCGCGGGCCCGAAACCGATCGCCAGCACGCCCAGCGCCACCAGGTTCAGGATGCGCAGCGGGCCGAGCTGCCACTTGTCGAACAGCAGGTTGAGCTGCTCGTCGGCACCGAAGGGCGCCTGGCCGTTGAGGCCGTGATGGCGCCAGTACAGCCCGTACAGCGCCACGGCGGTGGCCGCCAGCAGCAGCCACGGCGGCAGGCGTATGGGCCGCGCGCCCGGCGCGCTGCGGCTGGCGCCCAGCCACAGCCCCATGAACCACAGGAACTGCCAGGCATAGGCGTTGAAGGCGCCCATCTCGTGGAAGGGCACCGACAGGCCGGTCCAGCGCACCACCCCCACGTAGATCCATTCGCTCAGGCCGAACTGCGCCAGCGCCCAGACCGTGGTGCTGGCCAGCACCACGCCCAGCCAGCCGTGGCGCATCGCGAAGGCCAGCACCCAGGGGCTGAGCAGCATGAAGAAGATGTACATCGGCAGGATGTCCAGCAGCGGCGGCTCGTAGACCAGCAGCAGGCCGAACAGGAAGCCCTCGCGCGGCTGCTCCAGGTAGAAGGACATCAGGTCCTTCACGGCCGGCTGGTCGATGCGCAGGCCGACGGCCGCGATGATGGTGAACAGGAACAGCAGCGTGGCCGCCTGCGCCAGGTAGATGCGCAGCGCGCGGCGCCAGAAGGCGCGGCGCATCGCGTCGACCCCCTCGCGGTAGCCGGCGCGGCTGTAGACCAGGCCGGCCATGAAGGCCGACAGCAGCACGAAGCCTTCGGCCGCCGACACGAAGCCGAAGGGCTGGCCCAGCGGATCGGTCAGGCGCGAGGGCAGGTGCGTGAGCGTCATCAGCACCAGCATCAGCCCGCGCAGCGCATCCACCTCCCAGTAGCGTGGCGAGGCCGGGCGCACCGACGGCGCGCCCTGGGCGTGGATCGGCACCATGCGCTCGGGCTCAGACGGTCGCGCGGATCGCGTCGACGATGGCTTCGCCGTAGCGCTGCCATGAATAGTCGGCCGCATGCCGCGCCGCGCGGGCCTTCATCGCCACCAGCTCGGGCCGGTGCTGGTTGAGCCAGGCCAGCTTCGCGGCGATGGCCTCGGGCGAACGGATCGGCACCAGGAAACCGGTCTGGCCCTCGATCACCAGGTCGGCACCGCCGGTGTTGGGCGTGATCACCACCGGCAGGCCCTGGCTCATGGCTTCCTGCATCACCAGCGCGCGCCCTTCGACGATCGATGGCAGGCAGAACACGTCGCAGCTGCGCATCAGCGCCAGCACCTCGGCATGCGGGCGGCCCTTCTCGTGGATGAAGCCCGGGCACTCGCGCTGGTAGAAGTCCAGGTCGGCCAGCGGCGCGCCCATCACCCGCAGCTCGATGTTCTCGCCGCCCAGCAGGCGCATGGCCTGCATCAGGTCGGCCAGGCCCTTGCGCTGGCCCATCGAGCCCGCGAACAGCACGCGCATCGGCCGCGCCGGGTCGAGCGCGGCCTCGGACCAGCCGCCGGTCCAGACCGGGGGCGAGCCGAAGGGCGACATCACGCAGGCCTTCTCTGCCGCCGAGGCCGGCAGCGAGTCGCGCACGAAGTGGCTGGCCACCACGACCAGGTCGGCCAGGGCCAGTTCCTCGGTCTTGCGGTCGAGCTTGGCCTGCGAGTCGAGCAGGCCGCCGCCCAGGGTGGGCGCCCAGGCGGGCAGGCGTTCGCCCTCCTCCTGCATCAGGCGCCGGCCCAGTTCCCAGTAGGCGATGGGCAGGTCGTAGATGCGTTTCAGGCCCAGCGTGCGGGCCGCGCGGAAGGTGGCGAGCGCGCCGTCCTCGTAGGCGTACACGCCCTTCAGGCCTTCGCGCGACTGCAGCCGGGGCAAGGTGCCCGCGACGAAGCGGTCGAAGTCGCGGATCACCGCGTCGACCGAGGCGAAGCCCTCTTCGTGCCGCAGCGGACCGCGCCAGCCCAGCGCACCGCAGGCCACGCGCGCGATCTCGCGCCCGGGGTGCTGCAGCAGCTTGTCGCGCGGCACGTCGAAGCGCCGGCGCATCCATTCGTTGCGCAGGCGCCCGGGCATCAGCTTCAGGGCGAGGCTCTGGTCGTCGGCGGCGACGGTGGTGGCGAAGCGGCCCAGCATTCCGGCCGCCTGCAAGGCGTCGAGCATGGCGCGCACATTCTGGTTGCCCGCGGGATGGCTCAACAGCAGTGTCATGGCGGCCGATCATAGTGGAGCGATTGTTTCCAGAGGGGGCAAAACCGGGTGTTTGGCACGATCCGGTGAGGCCTTTTGCCTTCTAGGCGCCCCTTCGAGTTGCGCTACGCTGCAAACCCGAAGGAGAACGTCCCTTGAAGACAAGAACAACCGCTTCCGTCATCACCGCCGCGCTGCTCGCGCTGGCCGCATTCGAGGCCAGTGCCCTGCAGACCCTGAGCGTCACACCGCAGGGCGAGGTCGCCCGCGTGCGCCAGGTGGTGGCCAAGTTCGATGCCGCCGCCGTCAACTTCGGCGACCCCAAGGCCGCCGCGCCTTTCACCGTGAGCTGCAACGACGCGCAGGCCGCCAAGGGCACCGGGCGCTGGACCGGCGAGAAGCAGTGGGTCTACGACTTCGAGAACGACCTGCCGCCCGGCGTGCGCTGCACCGTGAGCCGCGTGCCCAACTTCAAGCCGGCCGCGGGCGGCGACTGGACCGGCCCGGAGCGCCACAGCTTCAACACCGGCGGCCCCTTCGTGCGCAACATCCAGCCCAGCTACGGGAAGATCGACGAGCAGCAGTCCTTCGTGCTCGAGTTCAACGGCCCGGCCACGCTGGCCAGCGTGCGCGACAACGTCTGGTGCGCGGCCGACGACATCGGCGAGCGCATCCCGGTCCGGCTGCTCGAGGGCAGCGACCGCGAGGCGCTGCTCAAGGCCGCCGGCCGCGACCGCGCCGCCCAGAAGGAGCCGCTGCGCTTCGCCACGCTGCAGTGCAACCGCACCCTGAGCGCGGGCAGCCGCATCCAGCTGGTCTACGGCCAGGGCGTGGCCACGCCCTCGGGCATCGTCAACACCACCGAGAAGCGCTTCAGCTACGAGGTGCGCGATCCCTTCGCGGTGTCCTTCACCTGCGAGCGCGAGAACGCGCAGGCGGCCTGCCTGCCGCTGCGGCCGATGGAGCTGCGCTTCAACGCGCCGGTCACGCGCAAGCTGGCCAGCCAGATCCGCCTGAGCGGTGGCGGCCAGACGCTCAAGCCCAAGTTCAACGACGAGGAGAACGCCGCCAGCGACGACGCGGTGATCGAGTCGGTGCGCTTCGTGCCGCCCTTCCCCGAAGAGACGCCCTTCAAGGTCGAGCTGCCCTCGAAGTTCGAGGACGCCTCGGGCCGCGCGCTGGGCGAGCCCGACACCTTCCCCTTGGCCGTCGCCACCGGCGCGATGCCGCCGCTGGCCAAGTTCGCGGCCTCGCCCTTCGGCGTGCTCGAACGCCTGGCCGAGCCCGGCGGCGTCGCGATGATGCCGGTCACGGTGCGGCGCGTGGAACCCGAACTGCAGGTGCAGGCGCTCACGCCCGGCAAGGTCAGCGACCTGAACCCGAAGACCGACGCCGAGATCATCGCCTGGTACCGCAAGGTGCGGCGCTACGACGAGCGCTCGTCCATCGACCGCGCCACCGCGGGCCGCGACAGCCGCGGCCCCCTGCCGCCGGTGATCGACCGTGACAACCGCAGCAGCGTGCAGACCCGCATGGTGTCGCTGCTGGGCGGCCTGCCCGGCGTGAAGACGCTGGACATGCCTAAGGCCGGCGACGCGGGCCCCGCCGGGCGCCCCTTCGAGGTCATCGGCATCCCGCTGACGCCGGGCTTCCACGTGCTGGAGATCGCGTCGAAGAAGCTGGGCGATGCCTTGCTCGACGAGCGCTACGGCGACGGCCGCACGATGTACGTGCGCACCACCGCGCTGGCCACCAACCTCGCGGTGCACTTCAAGCTGGGGCGCGAGAACGCCGTGGCCTGGGTCACGACGCTCGACAAGGGCCAGGTGGTGCCCAACGCCGCGGTGCGGGTCTCGGACTGCCGCGGCCGCGAGGTGGCCAAGGGCAGCACCGACGCCAGCGGCGTCGTGACGCTGGCCGGCATCTCGTCCAGCCCGCCCAGCTGCTCGGGCGAGAACGACTACGGCAACGACGCCTACTTCGTGAGCGCCCGCGCCACGTTGACCGATGCCGGCGACAAGAACGCCAAGCCGGTGGAAGACCTGGCCTTCACCTGGAGCGACTGGCAGCGCGGCATCGAGCCCTGGCGCTTCAACGTGCCGACCAGCCTCGAGCCCGAGCCCGACCGCATCGCCCACACCGTGTTCGACCGCACGCTGTTCCGCGCCGGCGAGACGGTGTCGATGAAGCACCTGATCCGCGCCCAGACCGCCCGCGGCTTCGGCCTGCCCGATGCGCGGCCCGACACGCTGGTCATCACGCACAGCGGCAGCGGCCAGAAGTTCACCCAGCCCCTGGCTTGGCGCCAGACCGCCACCGGCGGCCTGAGCGCGGTCAACACCTTCGCCATTCCGCCGGCCGCCAAGCTGGGCGTCTACCAGGTCGAACTGCGCAGCGCCAAGAGCAAGGGCGGCGACGACGACGACTACCAACGCAGCTTCGGCAGCGGCCAGTTCCGGGTCGAGGAGTTCCGCCTGCCGGTGCTCGAGGGCCGCGTGACGCCCAGCGACAAGAAGCCGCTGGTGGCCGTCACCTCGCTGCCCACCGACGTGCAGATCAACTACGTGGCCGGCGGCGGCGCGGCCAACCTGCCGGTGCGCGTGTCGGCCATGGTGCGTGGCAAGAGCCTGTCCTTCGCCGACTACGACAGCTTCAACTTCTCGCCGCCGCGCCAGCAGGGCGACAGCGCGGCCGCCGATGCGGACGAAGAGGCCTCGGCCTCGGCCGACACCCGCGTGATCGCCGACAAGCTGCCGGTCACGCTGGACCGCAACGGCGCCGGCAAGCTCACGATCGACAAGGTGCCGCTGGCCAAGGCCACGCCGCGCGAACTGCTGATCGAAGCCACCTACTCCGACCCCAACGGCGAGGTGCAGACCATCCGCAGCACGCAGACGCTGTGGCCGGCCGAGCTGATCGCCGGCCTCAAGACCGAAGGCTGGGTGTCGACCGACAAGAAGCTCAAGTTCCAGGCGCTGGCGCTCGACCTCGCCGGCAAGGCGCAGGCCGGCGTGAAGGTGCAGGTGAACGCCGTCGCGCGCATCACCACCACCAGCCGCAAGCGCATGGTCGGGGGCTTCTACACCTACGACAACAAGACCGAGCTCAAGGACCTGGGCACAGTGTGCACCGGCACCAGCGACCTTCGTGGCCTGGTGCTGTGCGAGGCCGCGCTCAAGGAGGCCGGCGAGGTCGAGCTGGTGGTGACCGCCAGCGACAAGGAAGGCCGCGAGAGCAAGGCCGCGGGCTCGGTCTACGTGACCCGTCAGGGCGAGCTCTGGTTCGGCGGCGAGGACAACGACCGCATCGACGTGCTGCCCGAGAAGAAGAACTACCAGCCCGGCGAGGTCGCCAAGTTCCAGGTGCGCAGCCCCTTCCGCTTCGCGACCGCGCTGGTCGCGGTGGAGCGCGAAGGCGTGATCGAGACCCACGTGGTGCAGCTCAACGGCCAGGACCCGACCGTGAGCCTGCAGGTCAAGCCCGAATGGGGCCCCAACGCCTACGTCAGCGTGCTCGCGCTGCGCGGCCGGCTGCGCGAGGTGCCCTGGTACAGCTTCTTCACCTGGGGCTTCAAGGCGCCGCGCGAGTGGTGGACCGCCTTCTGGTACGAAGGCAAGGAGTACGTCGCGCCGACCGCGCTGGTCGACCTGAGCAAGCCGGCCTACCGCTTCGGCCTGGCGGAGATCCGCGTCGGCACGCAGGCGCACCGCATCGACGTCAAGGTCACGAGCGACAAGCCCAGCTACCCGGTGCGCGGCCAGGCCCAGGTCACCATCTCGGCCAAGCTGCCCGACGGCAAGCCGGCCGCGGGCGCCGAGGTGGCGCTGGCCGCGGTCGACCAGGCGCTGCTCGAGCTGATGCCCAACGACAGCTGGAACCTGCTCGAGGCCATGCTGCAGCGGCGCAGCTGGGGCGTCTCGACCTCGACCGCGCAGATGGAGATCGTCGGCCGTCGGCACTACGGCAAGAAGGCCGTGCCCGCGGGCGGCGGCGGCGGCAAGGGCCAGACGCGCGAGCTGCTCGACACCCTGCTGCTGTGGAACCCCTCGGTGGTGCTCGATGCCAACGGCCAGGCCGTGGTGACGGTGCCGCTCAACGATGCGCTGACCACCTTCAAGATCGTCGCCGTGGCCGACATGGGCACCGGCCTGTTCGGCACCGGCCAAGCCAGCATCCAGGCCACGCAGGACCTGCAGATCATCAGCGGCCTGCCGCCGCTGGTGCGCGAGGACGACCAGTTCCGCGCGCAGCTCACCTTGCGCAACACCACGCAGAAGGCCATGAAGGTCGAGGCCACACCGCGCGCGACCCTGCTCACGCTCGAGCCGCAGACCGTGGAGATCCCGGCCGGCGAAGCGCGCGAGCTGGCCTGGAACGTGACGGCGCCGGCCCAGCTCGCGCAGACGCGGGCCGAGGCCATCCTGTGGGAGATCGAGGCCAGGGACACGCTGGGCGGCGCGCGCGATGCGCTCAAGGTGCGCCAGCGCATCGTGCCGGCCGTGCCGCTCACGGTGCAGCAGGCCACGCTGGTGCAGGTCGACGGCAGCTTCACGCTCGACGTGGCGCCGCCCGCCGACGCGCTGCCCAACCGCGGCGGCCTGAAGATGTCGCTGCAGCCCAAGCTGGCCGAAGGCATGCCGGGCGTGCGCGACTGGTTCGCCAACTACCCCTTCAGCTGCCTCGAGCAGAAGACCAGCAAGGCCATCGGCCTGCGCGACGGCAAGCTGTGGCAGGGCGTGGTGGCGCAGCTGCCCAGCTACCTCGACAGCGACGGCCTCGCGAGCTACTTCCCGCCGCGCGACGGCGAGTCGAACCGCGGCAGCGACATCCTCACCTCGTACCTGCTGGCCGCCACGCACGAGGCCTCGTCCATCGACCCGGCCTTCGCGTTGTCGGACGCGGCGCGCGCGCCGATGGAAAGCGGCCTGATCGCCTTCGTCGAGGGCCGGATCCAGCGCGAGTTCTGGAGCCCGCGCAAGGACCTGGACGTGCGCAAGCTGGCCGCGCTGGAAGCGCTGTCGCGCTACGGCAAGGCACGCGGCGCCATGACCGCGAGCATCACCATCGCGCCCAACCAGTGGCCCACCAGCGCGGTGATCGACTGGATGCAGATCCTGAAGCGCGTGCCCGACGTGCCGCAGCGCCAGCAGCGGCTGGACGAGGCCGGCAACGTGCTCAAGGCACGCCTGTCCTACCAGGGCACCAAGCTGATCTTCAGCACCGAGCAGGACGACTACTGGTGGTGGCTCATGACCAACGGCGACGTCAACACCGCGCGGCTGCTGCTGGCGGTGATGGACGACCCGGCCTGGAAGGACGACATCGGCCGGCTGGCCAACGGCTTCATCGGCCGCCAGCAGAACGGCGCCTGGCACACCACCACGGCCAACCTCTGGGGCGGGCTGGCGCTCGACCGCTTCTCGAAGGTGTTCGAGAGCACGCCGGTGACCGGCACCACCACCGCCGTGCTGCGCCCGCCGGCCGTGGGCAACGCCGATTCGGCGGCCCGCACCGACAGCGTGGACTGGAGCCGCGTCGAGCGCGTGAAGGCCAGCGACGCCACGGGCGCCCCCCACCAGGGCACCTGGTTCGGCGCCCCCGCGTCGCCCGGTAACCTGCGCAACAACACCATGTTCCTGCCCTGGAAGCTGCCGACCAAGGAGACGCTGACCGTCACCCAGGGCGGCACCGGCAAGCCCTGGCTCACGCTGCAGTCGGTGGCCGCGGTGCAGCTCAAGGCGCCCTTCGCGGCCGGCTATGCGATCAAGAAGACCATCACGCCGGTCGAGCAGGCCAAGGCCGGCCAGTACACGCGCGGCGACATCCTGCGCATCACGCTCGAGGTCAACGCCAGCGCCGACATGACCTGGGTCGCGATCACCGACCCCGTGCCCGGCGGCGCGACCATCCTGGGCAGCGGCCTGGGCCGCGACTCGCAGATCGCCACCCAGGGCGAGAAGCGCAGCGGCGCCGGCTGGCCGGCCTTCGAAGAGCGCAGCTTCGAGTCCTTCCGCAGCTACTACGAGTACCTGCCCAAGGGCGTGGTGAAGATGGAGTACACGGTGCGGCTCAACAACGTGGGCGACTTCGCGCTGCCGCCCAGCCGTGTCGAGGCACTCTATGCGCCCGAGATGTTCGGCGAGGCGCCGAACGCGCGCGTGAAGGTGGAGCCGGCCGCGAAATGAGCGCGGCGCGCGCCCGGCTTCGGCCGGGCGTGCCGCCGGCGCTCAGCGCTGGACGTTGACGACGGTCGCCTGCATCAGCGCGACCACCTTGTAGGCCTCGCCCGCACCGGCGAAGGCACGCACCTCGCCCGAGCAGACCGTCATCAGCCGGCCCGCGTGGACCACGCGGCCGATGGCGAGGAAGCGCTCGCCCAGCGCGGGGCGCATCAGGTTGATCTTGAACTCGGCCGTGACCACCTCGAAGCCGGCCGGCGCCTTGGTCAGCGCCGCGTAGCCGCAGGCGCTGTCGACGATGCTGGTGGTGGCGCCCGCGTGCAGGTAGCCGTGCTGCTGCGACAGCGCCTTGGAGAAGAGCAGCGCGATGTGCACCTCGCCGTCGGCGACGTGCACCAGTCTGGCGCCGATGGTGGCCATCAGGCCCTGGGCGTCGAAGCTGGCGGCAATGCGTGGGTGGAGATCGCTCATGAGAAAGGATGAAAGGTGGAGAAGGAGGCCGCTATTGCAGCCAGCGCAGCCGGGCCCAGAAGCGGTCGCCCCAGCGGACCGCGCAGGCGCCGCACGCGACGATGGCCAGCAGCACGACCCCGCCCATGGCGAGGCCGCTGAGCGGCCACAGCCGCACGCACAGGCCCAGTCCCACCACCAGGCCCAGCAGGGCGCCGCAGCCGAAGCGCACCTTGCGCTCGAACGCGTCCACCTGTCGCCCCTGCGGCGCGGGGCGGTGGCTTGTTGCGGTGTGTCTGTCCATCCTCGTTTCGGGTCGCCAGCGACCGGGTCGAGGATGCCACAGTGTCTGCGTCAGTCGGCGGTGTCGCGCCGCGTGCTGCGGCTGAGCACGATGTCCAGCGCCAGCAGCACGACGGCGATGGCCAGCAGCGCCAGGCTCACGGGAATGAGGCCGAACAGCGGTTCGTACAGAAAGCCGTGGGGGTCGATCTCGCTGGTGCCGAACAGCAGCTGGACCGCGAAGCAGGCGATGGACAGGCCCAGCGTCAGCAGCCAGAGCCAGCGGCGCGGCGGCGTGCCGCTGGTGCGTGCCGAGGGGGCGGTGGCGCGGTTCGGCCCCGAATTCTCGTCGGTCATGTGTCTCTCCCAGGATGTGTGACACCCGTTCGAGCACGGCCGGCGGCAATGGTTCAGCGCCACGGCCCCCGAACGCGGCACACTGCGAAGACGCCACGGGCCCGCGGGCCCATCCGACACACCCCTGTCCCACCGAGTTGCCGCCATGACCCTCGAACTGTCCCGTGAAGCACGCCAACAGGCCATCGCCTCCATCGAACGCTACTTCGTCGAGCACATGGACGGGCAGAAGATCGGCAACATCACGGCCGGCGCGCTGCTGGGCTTCTTCCTCGAGGAGATCGGCCCCGTGCTCTACAACCGGGGCGTGGCCGATGCGCAGGAGCGCATGCAGGCACGCGTCGCCGAACTCGACATCGAGGTGCACGAGGAAGAATTCGACTACTGGCGCAAGTACGACAAGCTGGCCAAGGGACGGCGCTGAGCCGTCCCTCGGCCCGCGCGCCTCAGTCGCGGCGCGGGTCGTTCGGGCGCCGATCGTAGCGGTTGGGCACGCCGTCGCCGTCGCGATCGCGGTCGTAGCGGTTGGGTGTGCCGTCGCGGTCGCGATCGCGCATGCCCGGGCCCGGCGGCGGCGGACGGTTGTCGTACGGGGCGACCACGCAGCCGGCCAGGGTGGCGGATGCGGCGAGCAACACGAGCAGTGTCTTCATGGGGTCTTCCTTTCGTTGGGCAGCAGCCGCGGGGCACGGCATGACGCCACTGTGGCCTTCGCCGATGCGCGAGCCACCGGCGCGGTGCGACCAGTTCGCGTAGGCCGGCACCCCGTCCGTCGCGCGGCAGAATGGCGGCGTCCCCGGGCCTTGCCCCTTTCATGAAACTCACCTCGCCCACCCTCCTCCTCACCACGGCGCTGCTGCTCGTGGCGTCGGCCCCCGCCCTTGCGCTCGACAGCTTCGACCAGGTGCGGCGCGCCCACCAGCCCTCCGACACCGCCGTGCTCGACCGCGACGGCGTGCTGCTGCAGCGCGTGCGCACCGACGCCACGGTGCGCCGCGGCCAGTGGATCGCGCTGGCCGACGTGTCGCCCGCGCTGCGCACGGCGATGGTGCTCAGCGAGGACCGCCGCTTCTACGAACACAGCGGCGTCGACTGGCGCGCGGTCTCGGCCGCGGCCTGGGGCAATCTCTGGAACACCCGCACGCGCGGCGCCTCGACCATCACGATGCAGCTGGCCGGCCTGCTCGACGACGAACTGCGGCGCGCAGGCGGCGGCCGCAGCCTGACGCAGAAGCTGGGCCAGACGGTCGCAGCCGGCCAGCTCGAACGCCAGTGGCGCAAGGACCAGATCCTCGAGGCCTACCTCAACAGCGTGCCCTTCCGCGGCGAACTCGTGGGCATCGACGCGCTCTCGCGCACGCTGTTCGGCAAGGCGCCGCACGGCCTCGACGCGCGCGAGGCCGCGGTGGCGGCCTCGCTGGTGCGAGCGCCCAACGCCGGGCCCGCGCGCGTCGCGCAGCGCGCCTGCGAGGTGATGAAGGCGATGGAGGCGAGCGAGGCCGATCGGCGCCGCGTCGACTGCTCGGCGCTGGACATGTTCACCAGCGCGGCCCTGCAGCGTCGCGCCTTCGACCCCAGCGAGGGCATCGCGCCGCACCTGGCGCGCCGCGCGCTGCAGGAGCGACGCGCGTCCACGGCGAAGGCCGGCGACACCGAACTGCGCACCACGCTGCGCGCGCCGCTGCAGCGCTTCGCGCAGGCCACGCTGCAGCGCCATTTGCGCGAACTGCACGGCCGCAACGTCGAGGACGCGGCGCTGGTGGTGCTCGACAACGCCAGCGGCGAGGTGCTCGCCTGGGTCGGTTCCTCGGGCCAACTGAGCCGCGCGGCCGAGGTCGACGGCGTGCTCGCGCAGCGCCAGCCCGGCTCCACGCTCAAGCCGCTGCTCTATGCGCAGGCCATCGCCGAGCGGCGGCTGACCGCGGCCTCGCTGCTCGACGATTCGTCGGCGCAGATCAACACCGCGAGCGGCCTCTACATCCCGCAGAACTACGACCGGCGCTTCAAGGGCCTGGTCTCGGCGCGCACCGCGCTGGCCGCCTCGCTCAACGTGCCGGCGGTGCGCACGCTGGTGATGGTCTCGCCCGAGGCCTTCGCGCGCCAGCTGCGCAGCGCCGGCATCGCGCTGCGCGAGAGCGGCGGCTACTACGGCTACAGCCTGGCGCTGGGCAGCGCCGAAGTCTCGCTGCTCGCGCTGACCAACAGCTACCGCACGCTGGCCAACGGCGGCCGCTACGGCGAGACCCGCATCCTGCCCGCCGCGCAACCCGCGACCGCGACCCAGGCCCTCGATGCGCGCGCCGCCTTCATCGTGGGCGACATCCTGTCCGATGCCAACGCACGCACCCGCACCTTCGGCGTCGACAGCGTGCTGGGCACGCGCTTCTGGACGGCGGTGAAGACCGGCACCAGCAAGGACATGCGCGACAACTGGGCCGTGGGCTGGTCGCAGCGCTACACGGTGGGCGTGTGGGTCGGCAACGCCAGCGGCGCGCCGATGTGGGACGTGAGCGGCACCAGCGGCGCGGCGCCGGTCTGGGCCGAGGTGATGGGCTTCCTGCATGCGCGCGAGCCCAGCCGCGCCCCGACGCCGCCCGCGGGCCTGGTGCAGCTGCCGGTGCGTTTCGGCGAGGCGATCGAAGCACCGCGCGAGGAGTGGTTCATCGCCGGCACCGAACAGCCGCTGTTCGCGCGCGACACCCCGGCCGCCGACCCCGAGGCCGGCGCGCGCATCACCGCGCCGGCCGACGGCTCGATCATCGCGCTCGACCCCGACATCCCGCCCACGCGCCAGCGGGTGCGCTTCGAGGCCCAGGGCAGCAGCCTGCAGTGGCGCATCGACGGCAAGCCCTTCGCGCGCGGCAACCGCGCGCTGTGGCTGCCCTGGCCCGGGCGGCATGTGATCGAGCTGACCGACGCGCGCGGCCGCGTGCTCGACCAGGTCCGGCTCGAGGTGCGCGGCGCCGGCGTGCTCGCCCGACGCTAGTCCGGCCGCGATCCCCCTGCACGCGGGTCGGACGCGATGCCCGCTGACAGCACGCCCGAGCGGGTCGCCGCACAATCGGAGGCGCCCAAATCTCATACAACAAGGCGAATCCATGTCTGTCACCGCACCCCCCGCCACGGGCGCCTCGGCCCCGCCGCGCGCCTACACCACCGAGGAAAAACGCCACCGCATCTTCGCGATCATGGCGGCCTCCTCCGGCAACCTGGTCGAATGGTTCGACTTCTACGTCTACGCCTTCTCCGCGCTGTATTTCGCGCCGGCCTTCTTCCCCAAATCCGACCCCACGGCCCAGCTGCTCAACACCGCGGGCGTGTTCGCCGCCGGCTTCCTGATGCGGCCCATCGGCGGCTGGCTGTTCGGCCGCATCGCCGACCGGGTGGGCCGCAAGACCTCGATGCTGATCTCGGTCACGATGATGTGCGGCGGCTCGCTGGTCATCGCCTGCCTGCCGACCTATGCGCAGATCGGCGCCTGGGCGCCCTTCCTGCTGCTGGTGTGCCGGCTGTTCCAGGGCCTGTCGGTGGGCGGCGAATACGGCACCACCGCCACCTACATGAGCGAGATCGCGCTGCGCGGCCAGCGCGGCTTCTTCTCCTCCTTCCAGTACGTCACGCTGATCGGCGGCCAGCTGCTCGCGGTGCTGGTGATCGTGGTGCTCGAGCAGTTCCTCGACGAGGCCGAACTCAAGGCGTGGGGCTGGCGCATTCCCTTCGTGATCGGCGCCATCGCGGCCGTGGTCGCGCTGCTGCTGCGCCGCACTTTGCACGAGACGCAGACCGCCGAAGCCAAGGCCAACAAGGAAGCCGGCAGCATGGCCGGGCTGTTCAAGCACCACAAGGCGGCCTTCTTCACGGTGCTGGGCTACACGGCCGGCGGCTCGCTGATCTTCTACACCTTCACCACCTACATGCAGAAGTACCTGGTGAACACGGTGCACCTGCCGATCAAGACCACCAGCTACGTGATGACCTGCGCGCTGTTCGTCTACATGTGCATGCAGCCGCTGTTCGGCATGCTGTCGGACCGCATCGGCCGGCGCAACAACATGCTGCTGTTCGGCGGCCTGGGCGCGCTCGCCACGGTGCCGATCCTGACCGCGCTGCAGCATGTGACGAGCCCGGTCGTGGCCTTCGTGCTGATCATCGTGGCGCTGGCCATCGTGAGCTTCTACACCTCGATCAGCGGCATCGTGAAGGCCGAGATGTTCCCGCCCGAAGTGCGCGCGCTGGGCGTGGGCCTGGCCTATGCGGGGGCCAACGCGATCTTCGGCGGCTCGGCCGAGTACGTGGCGCTGGGGCTCAAGAGCCTGGGCCACGAATCGGCCTTCTACTGGTACGTGACGGCGATGATGGTGATCGCCTTCCTGGTGAGCCTGCGGCTGCCGCGGCAGGCGAACTACCTGCACCACGACCACTGAGCGAGGACGATCAGCGGCCCGCGGCCGGCACCCGCGTCGCCGGCGCGGGCGGCGTGTAGTCGGGCCGCAGCTGGCAACCCGGGCCGAAGTCGGCTTCGTACTGCGCGCACAGCTGCGCGACCTTCTGCGGCGTGGGCTTCTCGCCGCGATCGATCCAGTCGAGCAGCGCGCGCATCAGCGCCGGGTACTCGGGATCGCTGAGGTAGCTGTGGGTCGACTGGTCGCTGAAGGTCTGCACCAGCCAGTCCGACGCGCCGGCCGCCTCGACGATCTCGCGGTAGCTGTGCTCGAGCTCGACGAAGGCCGTCGGATCGTGGATCGCGTGCAGCGTGAGCACCGGCAGGCGCAGCCGCCCGCCGGGCCGGCTGTCGGCCGCGAGCGCCGCCACGGCCGCGGGATCGGCCTCGTAGCGCAGCACGCCGGCGTTCAATGCCGCGTCGTCGCTCGAGCCGCTGTAGACCACCCGCGCATTGCCGAAGGGGTTGCGGCCGTCGAGCCGCTTCTGCGTCAGATCCCTGAACAGGAAGGTGGCCCAGCTCAGGTGGCTGAGCAGGCTGCGTTCGGGGATGCGCACCACCGACAGGATGGTGGCCAGCCGCTGCGCCTGCTCCGGACTGCGCTGCGCCGCGGGCAGGCCCACGCCGGTGCACTCGCGCACGCGTTCGGCCAGCTCGGCATGGGTGAGCGTCGCACCCGGCGGCAAGCCTTGCCACAGTGGGTAGGTCGGCTCGTCGGGCCGCGGATGGTTGTGGCAGACGTACTGGTAGACCACGCGCAGGTCGAGCCGGAATTCGTAGGCATTGCCGCCGCCGCTCAGCACGCCGCTGGTCAGCAGCACGCCGTCGTAGGCCGGCTGCTGGCCCGGCACCGGGCCGTAGCGCTCGGCCGCCTTGGAAGCGACACCGCCGCCGTAGCTCTGGCCGTGCAGCACGGTGCGCCGCGGCTGGCCGAAGTAGCGCACGAACAGGCGGCGCAGGCGCTCGGTGTCCTCGCCTGCCATGGTCACGCCGTAGCCGCCGCGGCGGTAGGTCGAGCCGGCCCAGGCATAGCCGGCCTTGACCATCACCGACCAGCGCTGCAGGTCCTCCGCGCCCCGCGCCAGGCTCGGCGCGCCCAGTTCGGGGCCGCCGTGCGTGTGCATCACCAGCACCTCGCGCTGCCAGCCCGCGGGGATGGCGATCCAATAGAACGCGCCCTCGGCATCGCGGCCGTTATAGCACTGGGCGCTGACCGGCACGCCGCGCGGGCATTCGGCCGCCTGCGGCGCGCTGCCGGGCGGTGCCGCATGGGCCGCCAGGCCGGCACAGGCCAGCGCCAGCGCGCCGGCCGCGCGCCCCAGCACCCGCAGCGCTGGCGTCCTTGCTTTCAATCGTTGCCCGCCTTTGCCGCTCAATTCGGGCCCACGCCGCTGCCCGCCATGCGCTCGGTCTTCGCGTTCACCAGCACCTCGGGCTCGTTGGCCTCGACCCAGCTCTCGTTGTTGAGCGCCGCATGCAGGCGCTTCTCGTCGAGCTCGTCGGTCCACTTGGCGACCACGATGGTGGCCACGCCGTTGCCGATCAGGTTGGTCAGCGCGCGCGCCTCGGACATGAAGCGGTCGATGCCGAGGATCAGCGCCAGCCCCGCGACCGGCACGTGGCCCACGGCCGACAGCGTGGCCGCCAGCACGATGAAGCCGCTGCCGGTGACGCCGGCCGCGCCCTTGGAGGTCAGCAGCAGCACCGCCAGCAGCGTGATCTCCTGCATCAGCGTCATGTCGGTGTTGGTGGCCTGTGCGATGAACACCGCGGCCATCGTGAGGTAGATCGAGGTGCCGTCGAGGTTGAAGGAGTAGCCGGTCGGGATCACCAGGCCCACGCAGGTCTTCTTCGCGCCCAGGTTCTCCATCTTCTCCATCATGCGCGGCAGCACCGATTCGGAAGACGAGGTGCCCAGCACGATCAGCAGTTCTTCCTTGATGTACTTGATGAACTTCCAGATGCTGAAGCCGTGGAAGCGCGCGATGCCGCCCAGCACCACGAAGATGAACAGCAGGCAGGTCAGGTAGAACACGCCCATCAGCTTGCCCAGCGAGAACAGCGAGCCGATGCCGTACTTGCCGATGGTGAAGGCCATGGCGCCGAAGGCACCGATGGGCGCGAGCTTCATGATGTAGTTGACGATCACGAACAGCACGTGCGAGCCCTTCTCGATCACGTCGAACACCAGCGTGCCGCGGCCGCCGAACTTGTGCAGCGCGAAGCCGAACAGCACGGCGATCAGCAGCACCTGCAGGATCTCGCCCTTGGCGAAGGCGTCGACCAGCGTGTTGGGAATGATGTTGATCAGGAAGTCGACCGTGCCCTGCATCTTGCCGGGGCCGGTGTAGGCGGCGATGGACTTGGTGTCGATGGTCGACGGATCGACGTTCATGCCCGCGCCGGGCTTGAAAACGTTGACCAGCACCAGGCCGACCACCAGCGCGATGCTGCTCACGACCTCGAAGTACAGCAGCGCCAGGCCGCCGGTCTTGCCGACCTTCTTCATGTCCTCCATGCCCGCGATGCCGACCACCACGGTGCAGAAGATGATCGGCGCGATCATCATCTTGATGAGCTTGATGAAGGCATCGCCCAGCGGCTTCATCGATTCGCCGGCCTGGGGATAGAAGTAGCCCAGGGCCACACCGATGATCACCGCGGTGATGACCTGGACATAGAGCGACCGGTAGAGAGGAAGCTTGGTCGTGCTTGGCTGTGTTGTCATGTTTTTGCCTGCAGGAAAGTGAAGGTGTCTGCGCCCGGAAAGCGTCGAAGCGTCTGGTTCTCGGCCCGCCGATGCGGGCGTGGATTCTCCTCCTTGCGGTGCAGGTTTTCAGTCAGTCGGCGGTCAGCCAGCGTTCGGGGTAATGTGAAACGAAGCCCTCCGGCGTGAGGTTGAGCAGGGCGGCGTAGCCGAAGCGCGGCGCCTCGTACCAGCTGGCGCCGACGCTGCGCTGCGCATAGCGCTGCTCGAGCAGCCCGAGGCTGCGCTCGCCGACGTCCAGCCACGCGGCCGGCGCGTCGGCCGCCTCGCCCGGCTTCAGGCCCAGGCGCCGCAGCGCGATCAGGTTGGTGGCGGGCGTGAAGCCCAGGTCCAGGTCCATGCAATGCGCCAGGTCCGGCACGGCCTCGTCGTTGAGCATCCAGCCGCCGCGCGCCTTGCGCGTGACCGACAGGTCGATGCTCTCGGCGTCGATCCAGCCGCGCACCGTGCCCCATTGGGTGTGCCACAGCGCATCGCAGCGCACCCGGTAGTGGAGCTGGGCATGCCGACCCTGCGGGTCGCAGAAGACGGCGGCGCCGTCGAGCTGCCATGCCGTGTCGTTGCGCTCGAGCCGGCAGGCGTCGTGGCCCGGTGCGTCGAGGCGGCGCCAGAGGATCGAGGCGACGGTGTGCATGGGCGCGATGATGGCGCGCCGCCCGGCTCGGCGCAAGCGCTGCACAAGGTTTCGTCACAAGCGAAAATCATGCTGTGACCGTTGTTTCCCCTTCTCCCTTGCGCCGCATCGCCCATCTGGACATGGATGCGTTCTTCGCGTCGGTGGAGCTGCTGCGCTATCCCCAGCTCAAGGGGCTGCCGATGGTGATCGGCGGCGGGCGGCGCAAGGTCGACGAGATCGTGGAGCGCGACCATGCCGGGCGGGCGCTGTCCGAGATCCCGGTCGAGGCCTTTCCGCTGCTCAAGGATTACGTGGGCCGCGGCGTGATCACCACCGCCACCTACGCCGCGCGCCAGTTCGGCGTGGGCTCGGCCATGGGCATGATGAAGGCCGCCAAGCTGTGCCCCCAGGCGATCGTGCTGCCGGTGGACTTCGACGAGGTGCGGCGGCTGTCGCGGCTGTTCAAGAGCGTGATCCGCGAGATCGCGCCGGTGGTGGAAGACCGCGGCGTCGACGAGGTCTACATCGACTTCACCGAGGTGCCCGGCGGCCAGCGCGAGGGCGGCCGGGTGCTGGCGCGGCTGATCCAGAAATCGATCTTCCAGGCCACCGGCCTGACCTGCTCGATCGGCGTGGCGCCCAACAAGCTGATCGCCAAGCTGGCCAGCGAGTTCGACAAACCCAACGGCATCTCGATCGTCTACGAGAGCGACCTGGAGCCCCGCATCTGGCCGCTGCCCTGCCGCAAGGTCAACGGCATCGGCCCCAAGGCCGACGAGAAGCTCAAGCGCCTGGGCATAGCGACCGTGGGCCAGCTGGCGGCGCGCGACCGCGACTGGCTGATCGCGAACTTCGGCAAGGCCACGGGCGCCTGGATGCACGAGGTGTCGTGGGGCCGCGACGACCGGCCGGTGGTGACCGAGAGCGAGCCGGTCTCGATGAGCCGCGAGACCACCTTCGACCGCGACCTGCACGCGGTGCGCGACCGGGCCGAGCTGGGCGCGATCTTCACCCACCTGTGCGAGAAGGTGGCCGAGGACCTGCAGCGCAAGGGCTATGTCGGCAAGACCATCGGCATCAAGCTGCGCTACGACGACTTCAAGAGCGCCACCCGCGACCAGACCATCGACCGCTTCACCGACGACGGCAAGACCATCCGCCAGATCGGCGGCCAGTGCCTCAAGCGGGTGCCGCTGGAGCGGCCGCTGCGCCTGCTGGGCGTGCGCGTGGGCGCGCTGGCCAAGGCGGGCAGCCCCGAGGCGCTGGCGCCGGCCGGGACGCGCGCGGCGGCGGAACCGGTGTCGACCACCGCGTCGCTGTTCTGAGATGGCACGCTGGCTGCGGCGCATCGCCTTCGCACTGCTGGGCTTGCTGGCCGCCCTCGGGCTGTATGGGGCCGTGGCCTGCGCGCTGGTGTTCTGGCCCGCCAACGCCGGCCCGGCCCGCGAACCGCCCGAAGTCGAGGCCTGGGTGCTGAGCAACGGCGTGCACACCGACCTGGTGCTGCCGATCCGCTCGGCCGCCATCGACTGGCGGCAGCTCTTCCCGCCCGCGGACTTCCAGGCCGTGCCGGCCGATGCCGAGTTCGTCGCCATCGGCTGGGGCGACCGCGAGTTCTACCTGCACACCCCTACCTGGGCCGACCTCACGGCCAGGCGCGCCGTCGGGGCGCTGCTGGGCGGCAACCGCGCGCTGCTGCACGTGAGCTACCTGCAGCGCGCGCAGCTGCGCCAGGGCGCCTACCGGCTGCCGCTATCGGCCGCGCAGTACGCACGGCTGGTGGACCATGTGCGCGCCGCGCTGCCTTCGGGCCGCGCGACACCCATCGCGGGTGCGCACTACGACGCGCAGGACGCCTTCTACGAAGCCGAGGGCGGTTACAACCTGTTCGAAACCTGCAACACCTGGACCGGCCGCGGCCTGCGGCGCGCGGGCGTCACGGCGAGCCGCTGGACGCCCTTCGACTTCAACGTGACCTGGCACCTGGGGCCGGCGGTGCCCTGAGCATTGCGGAATCAGTGCTCCACCGCGCCGCCGCGCGACCCACGACCCACGAAACCGGCATGACCAAGGCCAGGAACACCGCGGAACCGGCTTTGCCGGGCCGCCGGTGTTGCCCCCGGTGAGGGGGAGGGAGAAGCGACACGAAGTGCGCGAAGCCTGGGGGTGAGCGTTGTTTCAGTCCAGCCCGTCGAACTCCGCATCGTCCGGGCCGATGTGCGCGGGCGAGCGCCAGCCCGCGTCGCGCATCGAGCGCGCCACCTGGTGCTCGACGCCCATCAGCACCGCGAACAGCGCCATGCGCACCGGGATGCCGTTGTCGGTCTGGCGGAAGATCGCCAGCCGCGGGTCGTGGTTGAGGTCGATGCTCAGGTCGTTCGCGCCCGGACGGCCGTCGCGCGGCAGCGGGTGCATCAGGATGGTGTCGGGCTTGCAGACCCGGTCGACCAGCGCCTTGCAGACCTGGAACTCGGGCGTGTAGCCCTCGATCTCCTCGCCCGCGAAGCGCTCCTTCTGGATCCGCGTGGCATAGACCACGTCGGCGCCGCGCAGGCCTTCCTCGAGCGAGGGCGTCTGCTCGACCACATGGCCGTTGCGCGCCACCAGATCGACCAGGTAGGCCGGCATCTCCAGCGAGGGCGGCGCGATCAGCGTGAACTTGAGCCCGCGGTACAGCGCCAGCAGCCGGATCAGCGAATGCACCGTGCGGCCGTACTTGAGGTCGCCCACCATCGCCACGTGCGTGCCGTCGACCAGCTTGCCCATGCGCGAGAACTCGCGCTGGATGGTGTAGAGGTCGAGGATGGCCTGGCTCGGGTGCTCGCCCGGGCCGTCGCCGGCGTTGATGACCGGGATGTTGGTGGCGCGCGCGAACTCGGCCACCGAGCCCTGCTCGGGATGGCGCACCACCAGCGCATCGACGTAGCCGCTCATCACGCGGCTGGTGTCGTAGATCGACTCGCCCTTGGCCATCGACGAGAAAGTGAAGCCGGTGGTGTCGCAGACCGTGCCGCCCAGCCGGCAGAAGGCCGCGCCGAAGCTCACGCGGGTGCGGGTGCTGGCCTCGAAGAACAGGCTGCCCAGCACCGCGCCCTCGAGCACGCGCGAGACCTTCTGGCGCCGCGCGATGGGCTGCATCACGTCGGCCACCTGGAACAGGTCCTCGAGGCTGTCGCGGTTGAACTGCGCCACCGACAGCAGGTGCGGCCGGCCCTCGGCCGCGATGCGCTGGCCCAGCGGGCGGGCGTCGGCGCCGGAAGCCGGCAGGGCCTCGCGCTGCAGGATCTCGGCGACGAACTTGCCCACCATCTCGGGCATGGCGCGCGATTCGCCGGAGTCGGCCGGCAGCAGCCAGGTGTCGAGGGCCCGGCGGCGCACGCCCAGCCGTTCGGAAAAGGCGTCGCGGGTGAGGTTGAGGCGACGCATGGCGTCGCGGAGGATGTCTTGTTGCTGGCTCATGGGCGCGAAATATACGCCTTGAGCCGCCACTTCACATCAACATTTACGCATTGCGCACACTTTCGACTGCAATCAGCTCAGAGCTTGGGCACGCCGCCCTGCCACTGCGGCCAGTTCGCCACGATGTGGTCGACCACGCGGCTGCCCACCTTCTCGATGTTCTCCACCGTCTCGGCAAAGCCGCCGGCGGTCTCGCCCGGGGCCGGGTCCAGGTGCTGCAGTGTGGTTTCCTTCGGGTTGCCCTGGTCGAAATTGACCGCGCCGCGCAGGCTCATCACGCGGTCCGTGCCGTGGGTGCGGTTGATCACCAGCGTGATCGCGGCGGCCTCCATCTCGGTGATCACGTAGTCGTCGGCGCCGTAGAGCTTGGCGATGTACTGCGCCTGCTTCGACATGCCCGGGCCGTGGAAGAAGGTGTCGCCGGTCATGTGGGTGCCGGTGCCGACGAAGGGCGCGCGGCGGGCCGCGGCGTCGGGGTAGCGCAGGCGGTAGGTGCGGGCGCTGTCCGAATCCCTGAGCGGCGTGTCGCCCGAGAGCTTCATGGCCCAGCCGACCAGCGCCGGGTTGAGCTGGAAGCGGCGGTAGTTCTCGTAGCCCTTGCGCGGCATGAAGGTCGGCTCGCCCGGCTTGTTCTCCTCGGGCGCCCAGCGGTGGCCCAGGTCGTAATCGACCAGCCAGGTGGCCCAGTTGACCTCGCCGATGGTGCCGCGCGAGGGCGGCGTGCCGGCCACGCCCGAGATCACGTAGTAGGCCTGCGAGAAGTCGAAGGCCGGGTTCAGCAGGATGGCCTGCATCGACGAGGAGGAATTGACCTTGCCCATGCCCAGCACCGCGCCGCAGACGCCGTCGGCGTTGCAGTACACGGGCTGCAGCGCGCCGGGCACGGTGACCGGCTTGGCGTCCTTCCAGTAGCGCTCGTACCAGTGCTGGAACTCGCCCGCGCGGTCGCCGGTGTTCTGCCCGATCTCGAACATGGCGGCGACGAAGACCTTGACGCGGACCGGCGCGGCGGCCGCGGGGGTCGGGGACGTGGAGGCGCAGCCGGCCGAGACGGCGGCCGCCAGCAGCAGCGCGGGCCAGCGCGCACGGGACAGGAAGGAAACGGACATGGTGGGGCTTTCGAAAGGAATCATGGAAGTCTAAGAGGGACCGGGGAGAACGGGCAGGCATCGCACCCGGCGCGTTTGCGGCGTCCTACAGCGGCCCATGGCGGCGGGCCGCATCGTGGGCCCACTCACCCAAGCACATCACATGCCTACCGCCGCTGCCTCCCTGCGCCCCACCCCGCTGGCCAACGGCCTGGTCTATGTGAACCCCGAGATGCCGGGGCTGCGGCGCTTCCGCCAGGGCGAGCATTTCCGCTTCAAGGACGCCAAGGGCCAGTGGGTGCGCGACGCCGACGAGATCGCGCGCATCCGCAGCCTGGCGATTCCGCCGGCCTACACCGAGGTCTGGATCTGCCCGCTGCCCAACGGCCACCTGCAGGCCACCGGCCTCGACGCCCGCGGCCGCAAGCAGTACCGCTACCACCCCGACTGGCGCCTGCTCAAGGACGAGAGCAAGTTCGAGCGGCTCGAGGCCTTCGGCCGCGCGCTGCCGCGCATCCGCGCACGCGTCGCGCGCGACCTCGAGGGCGGGGCCCGCGCCGCGCCCACGCGCGAGCGCGTGCTGGCCACGCTGGTTCGCCTGCTCGACACCACCTTCCTGCGCGTGGGCAACGAGGAGTACGCGGCCAGCAACGGCTCCTACGGCCTGACCACGCTGCGCAACAAGCACGCCGCGGTGCGCGGCAGCTCGCTCAAGCTGCGCTTTCGCGGCAAGAGCGGCGTGCAGCACGAGGCCGAGGTGGAAGACCCGCGCGTGGCCCGGGTGGTGCGCGCCTGCCAGCAGCTGCCGGGCCAGGAACTGTTCCAGTACGTCGATGCCGAGGGCGCGCCGCACGGCCTGTCGTCGACCGACGTGAACGACTACCTGCGCGAGGCCGCGGGCGACAACTTCACGGCCAAGGATTTCCGCACCTGGCACGGCACGGTGCAGGCGCTGGAGCTCACGCGCCTGGCCTGCGACCGCAACGGCGACGACGCGGCCACGCCGGCCATGCGCTACAGCGCCAAGGAGATCGTGGCGGCGGTCGCGCGCCAACTGGGCAACACGCCGGCGGTCTGCCGCAAGGCCTATGTGCATCCGGCCGTGCTGGCACTCGGTGCCACGCTGGCCAGCGACGCGGGCACGATGAACGAGGTCTGGGAGAAGATCGCGGGCCAGGCCAGGAGCCGGCGCCGGCTCTATGCCGCCGAGGCGCGGCTGCTGGCCTTCCTGGTGGCGCATGCGCGCCGCACGGCGCGCGAAGCGAAGAAGGCCTCGGCCGCGCCGCGGCGAGCGCGCCGCGCGAAGGCCCCGGTGGCTCAGGCGGCGGCCAGCGTCAGGCGGACCGCGTCGCGCTCGATGGCCAGCGCATAGCCCAGGTCGTCGGCCAGCGACTGCAGCGCGATCGCGTCGATGGCCAGCATGCGCGGCGCCCGGTGCGCACCCGCCATGGCGTCGGCCCCGTCGGCCTCGCCGGCCGTCACGCGCAGCCACAGCGCATCGTCGCCGTCGGCCGAGACCGTGACCGTGCCGACATCGGTCGGCGTGTCGTGCAGGTAGCCCAGTGCGCCCAGAAACAGGTAGCGCAGCGCGGCGCTCGACGGCCACTTGGGCGCGTCGTCGCCTGGCGCCTGCAGGCTCTCATCGACCTGCAGGTGGATGCCCTGCAGCTCGAAGGCCGCGCGCATCAGCCCCACGCCCTGCGCCACCAGGGCGTGGCGCGTGATGCCCTCGTCGTCGATGGCGAGCTCCCAGTCGCGCAGTGAACGCACCGCGTTCACCAGCTCGGCGATCTGGCTGTCGATCAGCGTCACCCGTTGTTCGCAGACCACCGGATCGATGGCCGGCGACGCCACCTGGCGCCGCAGCATCAGCAGCCCCATGCGCATCACCGAGACCGGCCCGGTCATGTCGTGGCGCAGCGCGGGCAGGGCCCGGATGAGCAGCTCGTGGCGCACACCCGCAGCGATCCAGCTGCGCGCGCCCGGGGAGGCTTTCATGAGGCCGGGGCGCCGCGGGCCAGTTCGAGGATGCGGTCGAGCGCATCGAAATCGATGGGCTTCTGCAGGTGGTGGTCGAACAGGCCGGCATGGGCGCCGGAGGTCTCGTGCGACGAGAGCCCGGTGACCGCGACCAGCAGCGGCGGCCGCGCGCGCTCGCGCAGCTGGCGTGCGACTTCGGTGCCCGGCAGGTCGGGCAGCGTGATGTCGATCAGCGCAATGTCGAAGGATTCGTCGGCGCAGACCGCCAGCGCCTCGCGGGCCGTATAGGTGCAGCGCGCGCTGTGATCCTGCAACGACAGCAGTTCCTGCAACAGGTCGGCGGCGGCCTCGTTGTCATCAACGATCAACACATTCACAAAAGTTTCCCGAGAAAAGGTTCCAGAGTATCGGCGTCGGGCGCGATCTCTTATGTAGGCGCAAGCCTACTGTCGCGCCGTGCGGGCGTTGATCGGCAGTGTCTGGGGCCAGCTGGTGCGAAAAGGATTGATGTCCAGCCCGCCGCGCCGGGTGTAGCGCGCATACACGGCCAGCTTGGTCGGCTGGCAGCGCGCCCAGATGTCGCGGAACATGCGCTCGGCGCAGGGCTCGTGGAATTCGTTGTGGTTGCGGAAGCTCACGATGTAGGCCAGCAGCCCCGCCTGGTCGATGGCCGGGCCGCTGTAGCGGATCTGCACGCTGCCCCAGTCGGGCTGGCCCGTGACCAGGCAGTTGCTCTTGAGCAGGCGGCTGGTCAGCGTCTCGGTGACGGCCGGCTGGGTGGTGTCGCTCTTGAGCAGTTCGGGCGCGGGCTGGTAGTGGGTGCACTCGATGTCCAGGCGGTCCAGGTCCAGGCCGTCGAGTTCGTGCACCGGCTCGCGGTCGAACAGCTCGGGCGTCAGCAGCTTCACGCCGATGCCGCCGCTGCGCCCGCTGCCGCGCCAGGCCGCCTCGGCCAGGTCGGCGCGCAGCGTGTCGCGCACCGCATCGATGTCGGCGAAGACGCTGTTGTTGAAGCTGTTGAGGTAGAGCTTGAAGGACTTGCTCTCGATGATGTGCGGCGTTTCGCAGGGCACGGTGATGTGCGCGATCGCGACCTGCGGCTTGCCGCGCGGGTTGAGCCAGCTCAGCTCGAAGGCCGTCCAGAGGTCGGCGCCGAAGAAGGGCAGCGCGTCGTCGGCGATGCCCATGGCGGCGCGCTGGGTGGCGCGCGCGATGGGAAACAGCAGCGTGGGGTCGTAGCGGTCGGCATAGGCCGAGCTCCGGCCCAGCTGGGATTGTTCGGGGGTGTTGTCGAGGCTCATGGGATGTCTTTTAGGCGGATTGCGTTTCCTGCGAGGCCTGGAGGAAAGGAACCATGTGCGCGAGCAGGACTTCGGCCAGCCGCGGCGACAGGTCGTGGCCCATGCCGGGAATCGCGACGAACTGCGCGCCCGGGATGCGCCGCGCGGTGTCCTGGCCGCAGGCGAAGGGCACCAGCGGGTCGGCGTCGCCGTGGATCACCAGCGTGGGGCAGGCGATGCGCGCCAGCAGCCGCTCGCGGCCGCTGTCGGCCGCGACGGCCGTCATCTGGCGCACCAGGCCGTGCGGGCGGTAGGCGCGGCGCAGCGCGCGGGTGAGGCGCGCGCGCAGCGCCGCGTCGTCGGGCGGATAGGCTGGGCCGGCGATCAGCCGCACCAGCTGCATGCTGTGGTGCACGCGCGCCGCCTCGTCGCGCGCCAGCGGGCGGCGCAGCGACAGCGCCATCACGTCGCGGCGCGGCCCGGGCAGGCCGCGCGCGCCGCTGGAGCTCATCAGGCTGACCAGGCTGGCCACGCGCTGCGGCGCGCTGGCCGCCATGCGCTGGGCGATCATGCCGCCCATCGAGGCGCCGATCACATGGGCGCGCTGCACGCCCAGCGCATCGAGCACGCCGATCGCGTCGTCGGCCATGTCCTGGAGGCCGTAGGCCGAGCGCACCGGCAGGCGCAGCTGGAAGCGCAGCCCCTGCCACAGCAGGTTGCCGGTGCCGGCCGCGTCGAAGTCCTGGCTCAGGCCGGCGTCGCGGTTGTCGTGGCGCAGCACACGGAAGCCCGCGTCGACCAGCGACTGCACGAAGTTGTCGGGCCAGGCGATCAGCTGCATGCCCAGGCCCATGATCAGCAGCACCACGGGACGCCCGTCGCCGCCCCCGCTGTCCTCGACCTCGATGCCGATGCCGTTGGCGCGCACCCTCATGGCCGGGCCTTGCGACTCATATGAACTCGCGCTCGCGCAGCCACTTGGTCGCGACCCATTTCTCGCCTTCCAGCACCGGCGCGCCGCCGTGCAGCGTGCGGGTGTCGGGATGGGGCCGGTCGTAGCTGAAGAAGACGCCGGTGCCGCGCTTGGGCGCGACCTCGAGCCCGACGTCGGGGAAGGTGGTGGCGCCGCCCTTGACCGGCTCCTGCAGGTACATCACGAGCGTGCCCACGCGCTGGCCGCCGCGCCGCAGGATGGTCGGCGTGCCGGGCTCGCCCGGGTCGAAGTAGTCGTAGTGCGGCCGGTACTGGGCGCCGGGCCCGTAGCGCAGCACCTGCAGCCCCTCGCCGAAGACCAGCGGCCAGCGCAGCAGCGCGGCGATGCGCTGCTCGACGCGCGCCACCACCTCGGTCTCGCCGCGCTCGAAGAACATGCCGTCGCTGGTGCGGTCGACGTTGAGCACCTCGCCGCCGGTCTGGGTCTCGACGGTCAGCGAGCGGGCCAGGCGCTTGCGCGCGCTGGCGATCAGCGCATCGCACTCCTCGTCGGCCAGCAGGTCGCCGAACACCACCACGCGCGGATGGGCCAGCGTGTGCAGCACGTGGACCCGGCGGTCGCCGGCCTCGAGGTAGAGCGGCGAGCCTTCGAGGTCGGGGCCGGGCAGGGGCACGGTGGCGCCGGTCACCGTCACCGGCGCGATGTCGCCGCCGCCGCCGCGTTCGATCTCGGCCAGCGCGGCATCGGTGGCCGCGTGCTGCCAGCCGGCCATGCGCATCGAGGTGCGCAGCGCCGCGACGGAATGCCCTGCGGCCAACTGGGCCACGACCCATTCGCGCAGTTCGGGGGTGACAGCTTGCGTCATCGCATCGTCCTCAGGTCTTGCGTCGGAACACCAGCCTTTCAGGCAGCGAGACCGCCGCGTCGAAGGCATACCCTTCCAGGTCGAACTTCTCCAGCGCCTTGGGCGTGGCCGCCTTGTGCAGCACGGCCCAGCGCGCCATCAGGCCGCGGGCCCGCTTGGCGTAGAAGCTCACGATCTTGTACTGATCGCCCTTGCCTTCCTGGAACACGCATTCCACCACGCGCGCCTTGAGCACCTTGCGGTCGACCGACTTGAAGTACTCCTGCGACGCGAGGTTGATCACCACCGGCGTGCGGTCGGCCGCCAGCCGTTCGTTGAGGTGGGCCGCGATGCGTTCGCCCCAGAAGGCGTAGAGGTCCTTGCCGTGGCGGTTGGCCAGCTGTGTGCCCATCTCCAGCCGGTAGGGCTGCAGCCGGTCGAGCGGGCGCAGCACGCCGTAGAGGCCGCTGAGGATGCAGACATGGTCCTGTGCCCAGTCGAGCTGCCTGGCCGTCAGGGTCTTGGCATCGAGGCCGCCGTAGACGTCGCCGTCGAAGGCCAGCGCGGCCTGGCGCGCGTTCTTCTCGCTGCCCCTGGACGACCAGGCGGCGTAACGGGTGACGTTGAGCGTCGACAGCTTGTCCGACAGGTGCATCAGCTCGGCGATCTGCTGCGGTGACTGCTGGCGCAGCAGGCCGATCAGTTCGGCGGCCGGGCCGCGCGGCCCCTCGAACACGGGCTGGGTGGCGGGAAGTCCTTCGGGGAGGGGGCTGTCGTAGTCGAGCGACTTGGCGGGCGAGAGCAGAAAAAGCATGGACGGAATTATGGGCGCGGCCCGCGACCGGCCCGGGGCCGCGCCGGAGGGCCCGGGTAAAATTACGGGCTTCCCCATCTTCTGTCAGCGACGGCCCCGAAGAGGTGCCGCTCGCCATCCATCACGCCATGAGCGAACCCACTGCCCAACCCGGCCTCGAGAGCCTGTCCAAATCCTTCGAACCCGTCGCCATCGAGGCGCACTGGGGTCCGGAGTGGGAGCGGCGCGGCTACGCCAAGGCCGGCTACCGCGGCACGCAGCAGCCCAGGGAAGGCGCCGACGCCTTCGCGATCCAGCTGCCGCCGCCCAACGTGACCGGCACGCTGCACATGGGCCATGCGTTCAACCAGACCGTCATGGACACGCTCACCCGCTACCACCGCATGAAGGGCGACAACACGCTGTGGGTGCCGGGCACCGACCATGCGGGCATCGCCACGCAGATCGTGGTCGAGCGCCAGCTGCAGGCGCAGAACATCAGCCGCCACGCCATGGGCCCGACCCCGGCCGAGGCGCGCAAGAACTTCGTCGCCAAGGTCTGGGAGTGGAAGGAGCAGTCGGGCAACACCATCACCCAGCAGATGCGCCGCATGGGCGACACGGTGGACTGGAGCCGCGAGTACTTCACCATGGACGACGACCTCTCGCAGGTCGTGACGCAGACCTTCGTCGCGCTCTATGAAGAGGGCCTGATCTACCGCGGCAAGCGCCTGGGCAACTGGGACCCGGTGCTCAAGACCTCGGTCAGCGACCTGGAAGTCGAGAGCGAGGAGGAAGACGGCTTCCTCTGGCACATCGCCTACCCGCTGGAAGACGGCAGCGGCACGCTGACCGTGGCCACCACCCGGCCCGAGACCATGCTGGGCGACACGGCCGTGATGGTCCATCCGGAAGACGAGCGCTACCGGCACCTGATCGGCCAGCGCGTGAAGCTGCCGCTGGTCGACAAGCTGATCCCGATCATCGCGGACGACTATGTCGACAAGGAATTCGGCACCGGCGTGGTCAAGGTCACGCCGGCCCACGACTACAACGACTATGCGGTCGGCCAGCGCCATCAGCTCGAGATGATCGGCGTGCTGACGCTCGACGCGACCATCAACCAGAACGCGCCCGAGAAGTACCGCGGCCTGGACCGCTTCGTGGCGCGCAAGGCCATCGTGGCCGACCTCGAGGCGCTGGGCCTGCTGGTCGAGGTCAAGAAGCACAAGCTGATGGTGCCGCGCTGCGCGCGCTCGGGCGCGGTGGTCGAACCCATGCTGACCGACCAGTGGTACGTGGCCATGACCAAGGCCGGCCACGACGGCCAGTCGATCGCACAGAAGGCCATCGACGCGGTGAAGTCGGGCGAGGTGCGCTTCGTGCCCGAGAACTGGGTCAACACCTACAACCACTGGATGGAGAACATCCAGGACTGGACCATCTCGCGCCAGCTCTGGTGGGGCCACCAGATCCCGGC
>Ga0182008_10000346_pt1 | contig 36122 bp, 24 predicted proteins | sample Sormic07211129_1_FD_120482 | JGI IMG/M metagenome (GOLD analysis project Ga0182008, IMG submission 120482) | Rhizosphere microbial communities from Sorghum bicolor, Mead, Nebraska, USA - 072115-129_1 metaG | ecosystem: Host-associated > Plants > Roots > Rhizosphere | place: USA: Nebraska...
CCGCCAATGCCCATACCTACGGCTGCAACAGCCCAAATACTGGCTGCCGTTGTAATCCCGTTGACCCGGTTTTCTCCCCTAAAAATTACTCCGGCGCCTAAAAACCCTATTCCTGTAACAATATTGGCTGCTATCCGGTCAGGATTTCCAGTACCGCCAATAACGCTCGACATCAGTGTAAAAAAACAAGAGCCGAAAGAAATCAATATGGTTGTGCGGAATCCAGCTGCCTTGCCCCTATATTCGCGCTCTGCGCCTACCAGACCACCCCATAAAATAGCCAGCAAAAAACGGATTAGAATTTCAAAATCGAAGTCCATAAAATATTAGTAAAAATCAAGGTATAAGCTCAGTTGCGATGATATCGAAGCTGTTTACATAATGGTGGCCACCCTGAAGGTAAACAATCTTCGCTTTCTGAGTTGAAATCGCTTTTACAGGAAGATCGGTCTCTTCTTTTCCAAAAAAACAAACCACCTTAGTTCCCTGTACGCGGTTGATTTCTGCCGGTACAGACAATCCATTCTCGTTGTTTCCAAAACTTAGCAGATCTGAAACATGAATCTCAAAGTCGGTATCTTTTGATGGCGAAAGCAATCCTAATGCCAATACATTACGCCTCAGGTTTTCAGGCAGTCTGTTGTAAGCAAAACTCATTACATCTGCTCCAAAAGAGTAACCTACCAAAATAACTTTTTGCTTTTTCCACTGCCCGGCATAAGTTTCTATGATTTTGGTCACATCTTCAGCAAGCTGTGATGGGCTTTTCTTTTCCCAGAAATACTTTAATGCATCGAGGCCCACAACCGGGGCTCCACGTTCTGCAAAAGCATTAACCGTTTGCTGATCATAACCTGTCCAGCCTCCATCCCCGGAAATAAATACGACCATATCATCGCCACCGGTTGTTTTCGCCTCCGTAAGATGAAGGGGAAGATCTAATTTCCGCATTGCTCCAACGGGGATTCCCTTTTCCTGGTTTTGAATAATTTCCTTATAGGCCGACATGAGCTGGGGAACCCAGTTTTTCTCATTTCCATAACCGTGACCTACCCCCGGAAGCGGTATAACCTTCGCATTGCCCACATTTTTTAAAAAGCTGGTTGTAGAGGCATAACTACAAATCTTATCATTCTCGCCCTGAAGCGAAATAAGCGGTGCAGAAAGATTACCCGCAGCGCCAATATCATAACCTTTGGCGTCCTTACGTTTCACCACTGTAAATTTACCAGAACCCTTACATAAAGGTTTTTTAATATTGATATCAGGACAAAATCCAAGAACAATTCCGGCCCTGAAGGTATTTTGCGGTGCCTGGGCCAACAACCCATACACCAGTGTAGCACCTGAAGAATAACCCAAAAGTACAGGAACATTATAGGTCTTGTAGCCCAGTTTTTTTTGAACAAACTGGCTCATACGCTCAAAATCTGCAGCGGGATATAAGCAGGAAGCTGCACTTTTATTCATGGTACGAAAAACCGGCCTGATATCTACCCCGATTAAAAGTGTGTGTTCGTCTTTTAAATGCAAAGCAATCCCTTCAATTCCCGCATTCCATCCTCCATCCCCGGAAATACAGATGATCACATTTTCTACTGTTTTCTCTGTTTTATAAAGCCTGAGTTTTCCAAATCCGGCATACGACAGCGTATCGGCAGATGCTGCTGCCATAACTTTAGGCGAAATTAAAATCAGCAGCAATATTACGGCTGTACACAAGTGGATTTGCCGGTGAATACACTTTGGAGATAAATTATATTTTTTCATGATGAAAATTTAGTCGGCTTTCATTACAGCATTTAATGCTGATGGAAGCCTTAAGAGATCAAAATGGGTATCATAAACCAAAAACCTGTCTTCCCAGACAGGAGAAAATTTCTGCTTAAAATCGCGGAGACCGTGGTAGTGGCTAAACATGCGAAGCTTCTCATAGGCAAACTTTACAGCCTGTTCCGGAAGATCCCTGCCTTTCTCAATGCCTGAAAGTGGTGCCATGCCCATATTCAAAGATTTATATCCGTTGGCTTTACCATAAGCAATGAGTTCGACAATGAGCGCATCCATATTGCCACCAGGCGCATCTGTGGTCTTACGGATCAAATCATAGGTGAGCTCACCAGGTGTATAATCAGGAATAATATTCAAAAATGCGACAATTTTTTCATCCTCATTTTCCAAAGATAAAAGCGGCTGATTTTTGAGTTCATTTTCATCAAACCTGCCCTGAGAAAAAACCATTTCTTCCCTTTCCAGGCTGATCAGCCAGTCATCGCTCACCTGTCTAACTTTCTGCAGGATGCCTGACTTTACCGGAGGAAGATAGGTTTTAATCACAAAACCTTTCTTCTGAATACTGCTTAACGCATTTCTTAATGATTTTCTCGCGCCCCCTTCCAGACTAAAACCCTGCAAATCTACTATGGCTTCCTGGCCAATGATTATATTTTTCCTTCCCAATTTTTCATACAGCCCAATTTCTTTACCATCTACACGGTAATAAGCTGCCTTAAGTCCATTCTGCAGACAGAACTGCTCAAACTCCCGGAGTATGCCTAGCTTTATATCTTCTTGATTTGCACATACCGGCCCCTCTAAAGCTATGGCGAAATCACCAGAGGCTCGGTAGGCTATGAAACCGTCGCGACTTTCTGAAAAAAAGAAAAGTTTGTCGCTGTAGGTCTTAAAATAATCAACAGCAGAACGTCCATATTTTTCCAGTAGTTGTTTCGCTTCTTCCAATTCTTCTTCCTCAACCCTATCCTCAAAAAGATAGGGTTTAATGGAACCATACACGAGGAGCAAAATCGCTCCGGCACCAAGTAACCGTATAGAATTTAAAAACAGGGCGGCGAAATGGGTTTTGGCAACTAGTCCACCGGAATTGAGGAATATGAAATTATCAAAAGTACTGCGCACTGCATTTTCTAAAGAAAAATCAATACCGAAATGTCTTTTATCAAGAAAGTAAAATCCAACTATCCCGTAAAGGGTAACTGAGGCAAAGATTATAAGTGCAATGCCCAAACTAAAATTCTGCAGGTTACGGTTTGCTTTAACATAATATTGCTTCCGGGTGAGCAACAGGACTACTAATACGGTAAGCGCCAGAGACGCCTCTTCATAATCCAGGCCTTTTATCAGGTTTCCGCCAATGGCCAGTATGCAGAGCAAAACCGCGATATTCCAGGCACTCCTCATCCCTCTCAACAAAAATGCAGCAGTAATGAGCTGTAGTACACCAATGAGCAAGACCAATCCGTTTGATAGCCTTAGCGCCTCAACAGGCAAAAAATTTGCGAGTATATCCAGCCGTCCTTTAAGGGCCGGCGTTAGTACAGATACAATGTCAACTATACCCAAAGCAAAAAGCATCAGCGCCGGCCAAATGCGCAGCACAATATTCCTTTTATTTAAAATAAAACTTAGCGCACCAAAAACCAATGGTAACCAAAATTCAAACAAGCGGTAAAGAAAGGTAATCGCCGCAGCCTGGGTAGTATCAAGGCCATACCGCTTTAACACGAGTACCAGACTGAGCTCCACCGCACCAAGTCCTTTTAAAAATGGTGAGATCACAAGAAACAAGGTAGCAATGACGTAGCCAACAATAGCTGCATCCAGATGCCCTGATATACCCAGTGCCTCCATCGCAATAACAAGGTGGGCAATACCCGCAAATTCGATAAATAAGGAGATTAATATGGTTTTAATCAATGCAGCGGAAGAAAAATTACTTGCAGCAATTTCTTCCAGAATAAGTTCGGTATCTGGCCGAAAGCGGATAAGCTTTTGATATGCCCAGCCTTTCCTGAGCAGCGAAATACTTAAGCCTACCAAAAGAATAATGGTTAGGCTAAGTGCAGCAAAAGCCAGTAAATCGCCATTTAACTGTTGTTTGGTGAAGAGCAGATAAACCATTACCGGGATGGTAACAATAAATACCGTAAAAATACCCACAAGACCATAGATATATGACGCTAAACTAATCCGTGTGCGGCTCACCCCGCTTTTTTCTATCTCGCCTGAGAAAAAGGCCAGGGAAGTAACGCCTCCACCAGGCAGAAAAACACTAACGAAATTTCTTTTAAGAAAAAGCTTTACCCCCTCACCCAAATTAATGTTGGCACCTATAGTTTTAAAGCTATAACGATACATGATGGCGTGGCATAGGCAATAAACTATGGTTAGCATAATGCCAAGTACAACCAAAAGCGTATTCGATGAGCGAAGTATTCCCCCAAGCTGGTGAAGCTCATGCCGCTGGTGGCGAAAAAAGAAAATGGCAAAAAGGATAAAGATAAAACCAAGAATTTCCTTGGCATAGTAATTCCTGGACTTAAAGTATTGGTGGTTCAGCTTGATCATAGGTTGAGTATCTGGCTATGGCTAAAATAAACAAATCCATTCAATAGTAAAAAAATATCATGTCCCTGTATAATTTGTGGTTGGAAATGAGGTTGGCGGACATCAAATTGATGCGGACGAACACCCGATAAGCCGGTTGACTATAACAGATTTATCTCAGGCCTTAGTGGCCGATCAGAAAAAGATAAGGGGAAAAAGCTGAATTTATTTTTTCAGAAGATGCTTTTGGGGTATGAGATGAGGCATTTGTCCCGACTCAAATCAAGCAATATTTATTTCCGCATCAGGCTGCTTTATTCTTTCTCCATGAGGGCTGCCGCGCTTATGCGTTTAATATTGATGATGCCAGGCAGTTACTTTAAACTGTTAAACTCTATAAAATCATATTCCGGCGAACTCTCCAATAACTGTCTTAGAATAGAACCATGCCCATTTCCGAATATCACCAGAATCCGGTCATTTGGACTTTCAGTAATGTTTTGAAGATTTCTAAAGATCCGTAAATTCCTGCTATACCAATTGATGGCCAGCGCATCTGCTCCTCTTTTATTATCCAGCTTAAAATCCCCTACGAGATACGCACCATGTCCGAGCTGATGATGCATTTTTGAATTTGTGTATTTAAAAAAGTCTAAAAGGCTTGTTTTAGCACGCAAGCTGTCTTCAGCCTTATACCACCGTTCATACATCTTTGCATAAGGGTCGTCGCTTTTATAGTCATAATCCTTGAATAAGGCTTTGAAATAATCCTGATTTATCTTGCTCAGTTCCGAAACCATCGAATGGTCATCAATGGAATAAATGGTATCAAGTTTCATTTCAGTCGCGATCCGCATGCCCAGCTGATACCGCTCATCGCGTTCCAGTCGGTGTGCCCCTGATTTATAGGCTCTTAATTTCTGTGTAGCTCCCCATTCAGGAACTGCCTCAATTGCTATTTTTGTGGGTTTAAACTTTTCGATGTATTTAACCAATGCGGTAAGTTCCTTTTGCCGGGAGGCTGAAAGCACATCAACTTTATCACGATCTGCTGTTACATGTGCATCTAATCCCGGGTAGTGAAAATGAAAAGTCCCAACAAACAACACTTGCGTACATTGTTTTGGAAATTGTGCCCCAGATGGCCATAAACTTTTATTTTCCTGCGCAGAAATAGTTGATACATACGTTAGAAATAAAAATGATAAAGTTGCCAGCTTGTTTAAGATTTTGTTTTTCATACTATTTTTATGCTTTGCAAATAAGACGTCGATGCGTTTTGAATGTTGCACTTGTTTTAAAATTAGGCTGCATACCAGGGATTTTGTTTAACTGCTATTTTCTCCTAACCTCAGTTTTGTCTGTTACATATCAATACTGCAGCATAACAGGCTAATTAGCAATGGTAACGCTCGCTATGTACTAATGCTGTTACACAATGAGTTGTTTTATAGACATTATCGTGACAATAAGTCATATTGAAGAGATTTATATAAAACAAATATAAACAACTGATTTACAGCGATTTTATAACCAAGTAATGAGTAGCATATTGGTTAAGGCATTTTTTTTGAAAATATTCGGCAGATTAAAATTATATAAATCATGAAACTTAAAACTAAAGCTTTAATCACCAAACTTGCAGTAGCTGCAGGAGTGGTGCTTTCAATTTCATCATGTAAGAAAGACGATAACAATGATACGAGTGCAAATGCCAGGATATCTTTTGTCAACACAGTAGAGGGATCAGCAGCACAGGATGCTTATATTAATGATGCTAAAGTGAGCGGATCTGCTATAGCCTATTCCAATACCGCAACGGACATCTCTACCGGGGCAGGAAGTAAAACCATTGCTTTTAAGAATTCTGGTTCGGCAACAGTAACCGCCGCTGCAAGTGTGAACGCAAGTGCCAATTCTTCACAAACTGCTTTTTTAGTAAAACAAGCTGACGGTACATTCGCAATTAATACTTATGCCAATGATGACAATACTACAAGTGGTAAAGCGAAAGTTCGTTTTATCAATGTGGCACCTATGTTAAGCAGTACGATTAATGTAACCACTTCTACAGGCACCAGTATTCTTTCTGCTCTAGCTTTCAAAGCGGCTTCAGCTTATCAAACCATCGATGCCAATACCAGCTTAAACGTTAACATTTCTGGCTCATTGGAAACCACAACGATTGCAGGATCTGAGTTACAGGCAGGAAAAATTTATACCATCTGGTTTGACAGTTCAACAACCACCAAAGCCAGGTACCATATTATTGTTCAGAAATAAAAAAGCGGCCCGGGCCGCTTTTTTTATGATGAGGTACCGGATAATTTTTATTCCGGTTCTCCTGTCATGACGATTAATTAATTTTCTCTATCGCACTATTTAATCCGTTTGTTTAAGCATTTAGTTTAATCTTTTTCCCTGTTCTTACGGCCTCGTATATGGCATCAATAATTTTAAGGTCTTTTACGCCTTCCTCTCCGTTTACAGAAACTACCGGTTGTTTATTTTCAAAAATAATGGTGGCCATTTCGTCCATCTGTACCGTTTGATGCGTGGTTACCGGCTGCGTAAGTTCTCCCTGATGTGTTCTACCTTTGATTGGGCCATAACCGGTAGAAGGCTGCATTTCTGCAAATCCCTTATCGCCACTCATAAAAAATCTATCCAGGTGATTGATGTTGTAACTAGACAAGCAAGAGGCTACCGCACCACTGGGGAAACCCATTTGAAATTGTATGGTTTCATCCACGCCTTCTTTAAACTTAACGGGATCGGTTTTGGTTTCCTGGGCCGTTACCCACACTGGCTCTTCGCCTACCATATATCTTGCCCCATTAATTGCATAAATTCCAATATCCATCATCGATCCGCCGCCCGCAAGCGCTTTGTTTAACCGCCATTGCGTAGGGTCGCCTATTTTAAAACCACATTGTCCCTGGAAAAACATAATCTTCCCGAAGTCGCCCGCATTCCGCATCCGGATCACTTCCAGTGTACGGGGTTCAAAATGCATCCGATAACCGACCAGTAACTTCACATTAGCCTTTTTGCAGGCATCAACCATCTCTTGACCTTCTTTTGCATTTAATGCCATCGGCTTTTCGCATATCGCGTGCTTTCCGGCTTTTGCAATACGAATAACCTGATCATGATGCAGGGCATTTGGCGTAGTTACATAAATGGCATCTATATCCGGATTATTTTTTACCTGATCAAAGTTCTGATAATCATAACAATTCTTTTCCGGGATGTTGTACTTAGTTTGCCAATCCTTAACTTTTGAGGGTGTACCACTAATTACACCAACCAGTTTCGCTTTGGTACAAGCTTTCATCGCCTCCGCTACACGGGTGCCATAGCCACCTAATCCCATAATGGCCACCCGCAGTACCCTGCCCTGGTATGGCTGCTCTATTGGCTCGGGAGCATCAGCAAATGCCGATATGGAACTTAATTGCAACATCAATGCTGATGCGCCCATTTTTTGCAGAAAATCTCTTCTGGTATTCATATTTTCCTTTAGTTATATCCTTATCCGAAAAAAGCATCAATCCATACCTACCATCAAACATTTTCGCTACTTAATGAATTGATTTGCTTTATGATAGGTAACACTAAACAGCTACATTTAGTTTTCAGAACAGGATTGTCAGGTTAAATCGATTAATAGATCTCTCCCCGATGAGCTTCAGTAGATGACGACCAGTCTTTTGAAAGCTGTCGATGTTGGTATATAGTATTAAGTCTGGAGACTCAACTGCAGCAATTCTTGGGTATTTGCATTAATGCCCTTCTTCTTCGGTATTTTTTACTTTGCTTAACAAATCATAAGCACCTTTTACTACCACCTTAGCACTATTAATCTGTTCTGCAAAAGAAACCTGGGTGTAACCATTCTCGGCAACACCTGTTTTTACTTCCATCATCCTATAGCGATAATTTTTAATACCCTTTTCGGCAGGCTGAGCTATAAACACGAACTTTTTGCTTTCAAACTCAACAATTGCCGCATCGGGTAATGCTTCAACCTTGCTCATGCCGCTTTCTACATAGGCTTTAAGGTACATTCCAGGAAGCAATTGTGTATCTTCCTGATCCAGATGGCAATGGATTTGTACCGTACGCTCTTTACTAATTTCCCTGCCGATGAGGTAAACCGTAGCCATACGTTCCTTTTCCTCGTTGGCGAGTACAAAACGAACCTTCTGGCCCAGTTTAAGCTTAGGTACATCCTTTTCGAAAACCGTAAGTTCTGCATGCAGGTGTTCGGTATCGGCAATTTTAAACAATACATCGGTTGTACTGGCAAAAGCCCCTATATTGGTATTAACCTGAATCACATAACCTGCAATTGGTGTGTATAGGTTAAAAGTCTTCTGGATTTGTCCTTTCTCCAACGCTGAAAAATTAATATTCATGATAGCGAGTTTTGAACGCTGCCCAAGCAGTCTTGCACTTACACTCCGGTACTCACTTCTTGCTTTCTGCAATGCTTTTTTAGAATTTACGCTTTCTTTTGCCAGTTCTTCCTGGCGGTCTAACTCCTCCTTCAGGAACTGTAGCTGGCTTTTATAATCCAGATAATCCTGTTGCATCTGAATAAATTCCGGATTTTGCATAACCGCTACTAGCGCGCCCTTTGCTACGCGTTTTCCCTGCAACATATCTGTACTTTTTAAAATCCCTTCCAGCGGTGTGGAAATAGATACCAGGCTTTGTGGCGGGAGATCGAGTATGCCGTTTACTTTAGTTGTTCCACTTAATTCTTTCAGCTCAATTTCGCCCAGGGTAATTTCCGACAGTTTCTGCTGTTCTGGGGTAAGGGTTACGATATCGCTCTTTTCGTGAACGGTTTCTTGTTCAGGTTCTTTTTTGGCATTGGGATGGCTACAGCCAGCCAGATAAAATGGAAAAGAGACTAGGATAAAATATTTATATATGGATCTCATGGAATTTATACTTAAAATGATCTGTTGTTACCGGTTAAAAATTCGATCTGATTGATGCTCTGGTTTAGTTGGAGCAGGGCCATCAGCCGCCCTTCATAAATACCATTTGCCTGTTTGAGGTTCAACAGGTATTCAGAATAGCCTATTTCGCCATTCTGGTAGGCAATACGGCTGTTTTTTAATATCAGGGCTGCATTGGCTAGTGCCGACTTAACAAAATAGTCGTAACGTTTTCTGTTTTTCAGGTACTCGCCAAGAGCCTGTTGATATTGGCTACTTAATTTTCGCTGTTGGAGTTCCAGGTCGTTCGAAGCAAGATTCTTATTAACCGATGCAGCCTTCGCCTTTACCGCGTAGGCGCTGTAAAACAATGGAACGGCAAGTCCTATCTGAAAACCCTGGAAACGTTTATCGCGACCGAAAAAAACTTCGTTTCCATTAACGTTTTGAAAACCGGTTAACGACTGGTTGAAATAGCCAAGGGTAAAATCGGGCAAGGCCCTGGCCAATTCTACTTTGCGCTGTTTTTCGGCAATTACGATCTGCTGCCTGAAATAGGCAATGGCTGGATTTTCATGCAGAAGCGCAGTATCTCCGATAGCAATTTCGGGTATTTCTGTTAAAAACCTTTCCGCAATTGTGGGTAAACCGCTGGTTCCAAGCAATGTAGCAAGCTGCGCTTTATAAATTTCGATATCAGACCCGTTTTGGTCGAGCAGGCTTTGTACATCTTTAAGCTGTGTCTCTGCAGTCACCTTTTCAAGCAGGTTACCCTCGCCTGTTTTATACTTGAGCGAGGCCGATTTTACAAAACCCTTGAAAATGCTATCTTGTTCGAGTAACAGTTTCTCCTTAGCATAAAGGTACTGGAGATTGGTGTAAACGGTTTTCACCTGAAAAACAAGTTCGTTTTTACTGGAAGCGACCTGCAGCTGGCCAGCCTTAATACGTTCATCACTTAATGCCGCGTTTGCAGAAAAAAGCGTTGGAAACGGAATGGTTTGAGAAACGGTAATGTTGTTGTCGTTTTTAATCAGACTATTGTATTGCCCGTAAAGCATTGTTACTTCTGTTTTAGGCATTTCGAAAGCACCTTTCCTAAGTATCTGCTGCAGCGCTACACTGAGGTTGGCCCCATTAATTGTCCTGTTGTTTTCCAGTGCCGAAGATATCGCCTGCTTGAGGGTTAACCCGGTTTGGGCTTTAGCAGGCTGCACTGCAAAAAATGTGATAAATGTTACTATTATACCTGCTACAGGTGCTACTCTTACCTTTTTGATGCCTATTTTTTCTATCCAGATATAAAACACCGGAAGCACCAAAAGGGTCAGTAATGTTGCGGAGATGAGTCCGCCAATAACAACTGTAGCCAGCGGGCGCTGTACTTCAGCACCACTTCCGCCAGAGATGGCCATTGGAAGAAAACCAAGAGAGGCTACAAGAGCCGTCATGATAACCGGCCGAAGCCTGACCGAGGTTCCTGTTCTAATGATTTCGAGCATATCTTTCATTCCTTCTTTTTTTAACCTGTTAAATTCACTGATGAGCACAATACCATTAAGTACTGCCACGCCAAATAGCGCAATAAAGCCTATGCCTGCCGAAATACTAAATGGCATTCCCCGCACCCAAAGGGCAAATACACCACCAATAGCCGATAAGGGAATTGCGGTAAAAATTAAAAGTGCATGTTTGACAGAGGAAAAAGTAAGATAAAGCAACAGTAAGATGAGCAATAAGGCCAGTGGCACAGCAACACTCAATCTTTTATTGGCTGCCTGCAGGTTCTCAAAAGTACCACCAAAAGTTGGATAATAACCTGGCGAAAACTTAACCTCTGCATCAATCTTGTGCTGAATTTCCTTAACGATACTTTCTACATCCCTTCCCCGAACATTAAAACCAACAGTAATCCGCCGCTTTGCATCATCGCGCTGAATCTGGTTCGGTCCTTCCTTATACTGGATATCGGCCAGTTGTTCCAGCGGGATCTGGTTGCCGTTTGGTGCAGTTACAAACAGATTTTTCACATCTTCCAGCGACTGCCTGTTTTCTTTTTCGAGGCGGACCACCATATCGAACCTTTTTTCGCCTTCGAATACCAAACCAGCCACTTCTCCTGCAAATCCTGAACGGATAGCGGTATTCACATCCTCAATATTCAGCCCGAACTGCGCAATCTTTTCTCTATGAAATTTGATGATCACCTGTGGAAGTCCTGAAGCTTTTTCTACATAAATATCCTGTGCCCCTTCTATTTTCCGGGCAATAGCACCAATCTGAGCCGCATAAGCACTGAGCTTTGAAAAATCTTCTCCATAGATCTTGATCACAACATCTTGCCGGGCACCTGTCATAAGTTCGTTAAAACGCATTTGTATGGGCTGCTGAAAACCGAACGTAACTCCAGGGATATACTGTTCAAGCTTAGTCTGCATTTTTTCCGCCAGTTCGTCTCTGGTTGAAGCAGTTGTCCAATCGCCCTTATCTTTGAGGATAATAATCAGGTCGCAGGCTTCAACCGGCATGGGGTCGGTAGGAATTTCACTGGAGCCAATCTTTCCGATAACCTCTTTTACCTCTGGAAAATTTGCTTTTAATACCTTGGCCGCGCGTGTAGAGGCCTCAATGGTTTGAGACAGGCTGCTTCCGGTAAGCACCCTCGTTTCAACAGCAAAATCACCCTCTTCCAGTGTGGGAATAAATTCGGCGCCGAGGTAACTGAAAATGATCAGCGCAAGAACAAACAATCCTACTGCAATACCTACAACAGCCATTCTAGCCCGCAATACAAAATTAAGCATCGGCATATATACACGTTGAAAAAAAGACATGATCCTGTCTGAGATATTTCTTTTGCTGCTAATGGTTTTATTCAGAAACAGCGCACTCATCATTGGCACATAAGTTAACGACAAGATAAAAGCACCTAGAATAGCAAAGGCTACCGTTTGTGCCATTGGCCTGAACATTTTGCCTTCTATACCAACCAATGCCAGAATTGGGAGGTAAACAATGAGGATAATAATTTCACCAAAAGCGGCACTATTACGGATTTTAGCTGCAGATTCGAAAATCTCTGCATCCATTTCCTGCTGGGATAACCTGTTTTTATTTTTACGGATGCCCAGATGGTGGAGAGATGCCTCAACAATGATCACGGCTCCATCAACGATTAGTCCAAAGTCTATGGCACCAAGACTCATCAGGTTTCCGCTGACGCCGAAAAGGTTCATCAGGCAGATGGCAAAAAGCATGGCAAGCGGAATAACCGAAGCCACAATCAATCCGGCGCGGAAATTCCCTAAAAGCAGTACCAATACAAAAATTACAATCAGCGCACCTTCTGCCAGGTTTTTAGTTACGGTACCAATAGCACTGTTTACCAGCCTGGTACGGTCGAGGAATGGCTCTATCACAACCCCTTCCGGAAGATTTTTTGAAATCTGATCCATGCGCGTTTTCACATCCTTAATAACCTTCGATGAGTTAGCACCCTTTAACATCATCACTACCGCCCCAACTACCTCACCCTGGTCGTTCCTGGTCATGGCACCGTACCTGGTGGCCGCCCCAATTTTTACCTCCGCTACGTTTCGGATCAGCACAGGCGTACTATTTTCATTGGTCCTTACCACAATATTCTCAATATCTTCCATACTGTTAATGAGTCCCTCGCTCCTGATGAAATAGGCATTAGGTTTCTTATCAATGTACGATCCGCCGGTGTTCTGGTTATTTTTTTCAAGCGCCTTAAAAATATCGCTGATGGAGATATCCATGCTTCTGAGTTTATCGGGATTGATGGCAATTTCATATTGCTTGAGGTAGCCTCCAAAGCTGCTCACATCGGCTATGCCCGCTACACCCAAAAGCTGGCGGCGAACAATCCAGTCTTGAATGGTGCGGAGCTCGGTGGCATCATATTTTTTTTCATATCCTTTTTTAGGGTGGATAACGTATTGGTAAATCTCTCCAAGTCCGGTGGTTAATGGTGCAATTTCGGGTGTGCCGATGCCTTTCGGGATCGCGCGCTCCACTTCAGTAAGCCTTTCGTTCACCTGTTGGCGGGCCCAGTAAATCTCTACACCTTCCTTAAATACCACAGTAACAACCGAAAGGCCAAACCTGCTAAAGGAACGGACTTCTTCTATTCCGGGAATAGTAGCCATGGTTTGCTCTACAGGATAGGTTACAAAACGTTCAATATCTTCTGCACCATTGCTGGGCGAGGAAGTAATAATCTGGACCTGGTTATTGGTTATATCCGGAAGAGCATCTATCGGCAGTTGCCTCAGGGAATAAATCCCCCAGGCAATGAGTGCCAGCATTAAAATTCCCACCAGCAGTTTGCGCCTGATGGAGAACTGTATAATTTTGTTCAGCATTGTTGTTAAATCAATAAATAGCAGGGTATCATTGCACTTTATAGTGCAAAATCTGCAGGTAAGAAACTGTCCATTTCATGAACAGTGATAAGATAAATTGATTAAACGAGTTGAGGCGGCTGCCAAATATCGATGGGTTGTTTTTTCAATGCCGAGCATTGGAAAACAGGGTATGGTTTCCGGAGTACGGGAATAACTAGGTTTGTTAACTTTTCCGCAGGGAAATGCTGACCAACTGAGCAGCAGGCACAGCTACAGATTGGCGGACAGGCTTCTCCATGTGCATGTTCAGTTTTTGTTTCACCGCTGTGAAAAGTGCTTCCGGTTTGAGACTTAGAAACCATAGCTCCCTTGTCCTGGCAGGGCATCAGGCCCAGAAGGATCAGGTAAAGAGAAAAAAGGAATACAAAGTTTTTCACCAAAGGCAAATGTAATGATTTAAATTTTTAATTCATAAAGCCTGCTTATTGAACTATTGTCCTGTTTATCATTAAAAAAAATCATTTCTTCCTCAATATAAGCAACTTTTTGTTATACCAATTCAGTTATGCCTTGGCATCAATTTTTTATATTTAGGAACTGAAATTAAAAAAATGCGCTAATCAACCAAAAATGGAACAAATAAAATTATCTGAATTAACGGACCAGGAACGGTTGCAAGAAGCAAAGAAAAAGAAGTCAGCTGCCATCGTCAATGCATTATTAATAGGTTTTTTGGCGGGCATTATATTTTACAGCGTGGCCAAAAATACTTTAGGATTCTTAACGCTCATCCCCTTATTTTTCATCTATAAATTGGTTAATAATGCTAAGTATGATAAAGAAGAATTGGAAAATCTGTTAAAAGAAAGGGGATTGAAGTAGCGGTTTAACAAAAAAATTAAAACACAATTTATCAACTGACAAACGGTTGTCATAGACTGCTTTTAGTTTTGTGCTATTAAATAATTACAACAAAATTTCAGCAGCTATGATTACCAAAAGCGAATTACTACAACACTGGTTAGGCCACAGAAAACTAACCCGAAAAACTATTGAAAAGTTTCCGGAAAAAGAATTATTCGAATTTTCAATCGGTGGAATGAGACCTTTTTCGGCATTAATTAAAGAGTTATTATCCATTGATGTTCCTGGCTTAAAAGAAATGGTTACGAAAGAAACGAGCCCATTTAGCCATGATCTTCCATTGAACACAAAAGATGAGATCCTAACAAAATGGGATGAAGACACCCCAAAAATTGTGGAATATTTTGACCAAATCCCCGAAGATCAACTTCATGAAACCATCAAATTATTTGGAATGTATGAGTTTACCATCATTAGCCACCTTTTGTATTTCATTGACAACGAAATACACCACCGTGGACAGGGTTTTGTGTACTTAAGGGCATTGGGTATTGAGCCTCCATTTTTCTGGGACCGGTATTAATGAATAAATACGCTATATACTCCTGAATCGATCGTCATCTCGACTGAAGTGAAACGAAATGGAGAGATCTTCAAAGTAAATTATTGAAATGAAGATTTAAAAGATTTCTCCCCGCCTGTACGGGCAGGCACTGCGGTCGAAATGACGATGCTTAGCATTTGTTTATCTTTTTTAAACCAGCTTCCATAATCTCAACCAGCTCGTTATTTAAATAGGCTGGTTCTGTAATTTCAGCTATATCAACGAATTTTAAAAACCAGCGCACAAAAGAAACAACAGGAAGGGAACAGTCGAAATGCATCACTACAAAATCATCTGAAATTTCTTCTCCTGTAAATCCGAAAATCTGCCGGTCCCAATATAAAAAATGCGCATATTTCCGGTCTACCCTGATTTCTATTTTTGTCATCTTTTCAGACATTCCACGATCTCTGAACTGCTGAATTGGCGGATGCGTAATGGTAAAATTTTCCTCAAGCGCAAAAACTTTTTTAATCCGGTCTAATCTAAAATTGCGGTAATCTTTCCTCAAATGACAATAAGCCAAAAGATACCATAAGTTGTGCTCATAGAACACGCCTATGGGTTCTACTGACCTGCCCACAGTACTGGTATCTCCGCTTTTAAGGTAATCAATATGGGTTATTTTCTTTTTTAAAGCACTATTGAGTAAAATATCAATAATATTGGGCAGGTAATCATTGGATGTTAAGTTGTTTTTTAAATGGATGATGTCTTCCAAGTGCAGGAAATCTCTTTTCTGATGTACCTGGAATGAACTTTTTACCTTGATAAGTGCTGCATCAAAATGCTTTTTAACAAATTCGGTTTCATGTTTCTGCATCACTTTTTCGGCAACCATTAAACTCAGAATTTCTTCCTGACTGAACCTGGATGGCTGTAGCCTAAAACCCTCCATAATGGAGTAACCAGATCCAGATTCATTTACGATTGGAATGCCGGCCATCTCCAAAGCTTTTAAATCCCTGTAAATTGTCCTTAAACTGATTTCGAAGCGTTTTTGCAATTCATCAGCAGTAACAACGGATTTAGATTGCAATAGAAAAAATAGCTGTAATATGCGGTCAAATCTTCTGGTAATATCCATTTGTTAAAAATGCAGGTATTTAATTTAACAGCTAATTAATCTGTTGTCCCTTGCGGGAACTAAAATTAATGAAGCTTACTGCAAATTTAGCATACTTTGTGACAGCCTTATGGCAGTAGCAGTATATCTTTTGGAAGGAATTCGAAATTGAAAGCGTAGTACATTTAAATATACGAAATTGTTATAATAAAGGTCCAGATCAAGCTAAACACACATTCGAAATAAAACATTGGCATATTTTGTTTCAGGTTTTTCTTAAAGAAGACAGTATAACCGACCCAACCAAAAAAAGCAATAAAATAAAGTGGAACCGCAAACAACAACATCAGCTTAAAATTAATAATCAAATATAATAATTAAAGCAACATCGCAATTCATTTATAAAATGCAGCTACATTCAAGATGCCTGTACTGATTTTGCAGTAATTTATAATGATCTTAATCGCCATTCAAATGATGGCATTATCGATTAATCTTATTTTTTACAGCCTCATGTTGGGTAGCTAATAATACACCACCGAGTGCCGCAGTTAAGAAAATACCCTCATAAATCCACAAAGGTTTTTTCCTTTTAAAACCACGATAAAAAGTATGTGCGGCCATTATACCGAGGCTAACAAATTCAATATTGCGCTGCACTCTTTTTGATGAATCCTTATCTTTGATTAACACAATACGCAATAGCTCATCTATTAAACTGATATTTTTGGCAACACCTTTTCTGATCTGTTTTTTACTTGCCGGAGCACCTAATTTTTTAGCAGCATTTTGTAAACCTGTAGTGGTGATCTCATTAATTAAACGTGTTTTCGTATTACTTGTTTCCATATCGCTTTTTTAATAGGTATTATTATGTCAACCCAATTGAAAGTATATAGTTTTAATAAATTTGAGAAAGTTGAACAGCCTTGAGGCAAAAAAGAAGATGATATTATGCAAAGGAAATGAGTAGCTTGGGTTGCAGAAAAAAAGCTACAATGTAAAAACGAAAGTATTGTGGCGTTTAGCTACAACGTGCCTGAACCGCACTATTACATAAATTAGATGCCAGTATGATGGTATTGAGTGACTTTTTTCATGATAAAATCACCAGATCAATATCCTTCACGGCCAGATTTTTTAACAATCCATTAAAAACTGCTGTGCGTAAAATTACCTGAAAAATATTAAGATGGGGCTTACCGATGCATATGGTGGTAATTTCCTTTTCAGAAGCCAAATCAATGATGGTTTTGGTAACGGCGTTACTTTTTATTTTAATCACTTCGGCACCTAGTTCTGTAGCGAGTTTAAAATGGTTGATCAAATGGCGTTGTTTATCCAGTTTAATGCGATCCATACTTTCACTATCGTGCTGCACATACAACACCATCCATGGCGATCGGTAGTAGGAAGCTAATCTGGCTGTTTTCCGGATGACTACTCCAGCAGTTTCGGCATTAGAAGAAATACAGGCCAAAAAGCGTTCGGGCCTGAGTTTAATTGATTTGGGAATTTCAGTTTGGATTTTCCGTTCTACCTGATGCACCACTTCTTTTAAAGCCAACTCTCGCAGCTGAAGAATTTTATCCGGTTGAAAAAAATTACCCAATGCCCTTTCGATTTTTGATTGATCGTAAATTTTGCCTTCTTTAAGGCGGGTAACCAGTTCGTCGGCTGTAAGGTCGATGTTTACAATTTCATCGGCGATCTCCAGTATTTTATCCGGGATCCTTTCGGTAACGGCTATACCAGTAATCTGCTCAATTTCTTCGTTAATACTCTCCAGGTGCTGGATGTTTACTGCAGAAATGACGCTGATCCCCGCTTCGAGCAGATCGAAAACATCTTGCCAGCGTTTGGTATTTTTACTGCCTTCGGCATTGGTATGGGCAAGTTCATCCACAATCACAATTTCGGGATGTCGGTTCAGGATTCCCTTAAGGTCCATCTCCTCGATTTCTTTTCCCCGATAAAAAATTTTGCGCCTTGGAATAAATGGCAGGCCTGCAACAAGCGCTTCTGTTTCCGCCCTTTTGTGGGTTTCAACATAACCAATACAGATATCTACACCATTCCTTAACAATGCATGTGATTCCTGAAGCATGCGGTAGGTTTTGCCCACACCAGCACTCATGCCGATATAAATTTTGAGCTTTCCGCGCCTGGACTTTTTAACCAGATCTAAAAAGTGTCTGACTGATTCTTCTTTTTGTTCTTCTTGCATCGTCTTTACCAGGTAATATGCATTACGCCATTTTCTATCAATATCGCAATTGCAACAATCATAACCAACGTAAATAATAAGATCATAAACCTAAAAGAGATTTTATTATAAAGCAGTTTAAAATATTTTTCTGTGGCATAACTGCCTTTTTTGGTAACTGCGCTATTCTTTTTTAACGATTTTAATTTTCGCAGCATTAATACTCCTAAGAACGCTAAAAACAGGCTGAATATGATTTCTGTGTAGGGATGCATTGTTTTATTTTAGAATACTTTTAGAAGAGTAATCCTCATGTCGACTGGAGTGCAACGGAATGGAGAGATCTTCGGACTAAGTTACTACGCTTCGCTCCGCTCGAAATGACGAAAACCGGGTAGCCTAAAACGATACCGCAATACTTGCCGTTAAACTTGCGTTGGCATTAACCGCAGCGCTGTCTCTTGCAAATATTTTGTCTTTGCTATCATAAGCCTTTCCTTCCAGCCTTACAACAGCATTGGCAATTGGAGAATAATCTAGATTTAAAGAATAACCTTTGGTTTTGAAACCTTGTGGCGTGCCGGTGGCAATAAAAATCCCGTTTTTATCTTCATAGTATTCAAACCTCCCGGCAACAGCCCATTTTGGTGCAAATTTGTATTGTGCAATGGCTACCGGAGAAATGACTTCGTTTTTATCACTGCTGCCTTTTTGTTTTTGTTGTGTGCCGTAATCAAATCCAAGGGTTACGCCAAATTTATCGGTTAACTGAAAAACCCCGTAAACGTTGTGGTAAAAACGATTAACCCTTACGGAGTCCGCTCCTTCTGTTCCAAGATAATTACTGTAGTTTACCGTAATTTTATCTGTCGGTTTCCAGCTCAGCTGAAGTCCACCGGCAGGTTTATTATTTCCATTCTGACGGGTAATGCGCTGCCATCCGTTTAGGTACAATGCGCTGGCCGTAAATTTACCATCTTTGGTACCATAAGTAATTTTTGCACCGGATTCATAGTAAGGTGTATTTTCGGAAGAAATATTCCGGGTAAGTACCCAGCAATCTTTCGACACTGCACTTTCGAAACCGATGTGCGAAGAAAAGATTCCGGCATCGATCCAAAGATTTTCTGTTTTGGATAACTTAACACCTGCATTGGCCTCAAAGATATTTTTTAAAACGCCAGGCTCGGCAGCCAGGTTGGCATTGGCATAGGTTCCTGCCATTACCGCCAAATTAGCCCTGATCATTCCGCTATCATAAGCAGCCTTGATAAAACCAAGGTTCAGGTTTACCTCGTTGGTGCGGTTATGCGAATAGATAAACCCAGGACGGTTATGGTCTGCAGGTTTGTTAAAATCGTATCCGTAATAGGCTTCAAGGTAACCCGTTACTTTAATTTTAGGTTCTTCCTGTGCTTTTGCGAGAAATCCTGTAGTAAGTGTAGCGGCGAGTAATAGTATTTTTTTCATTTTATCTGATTGTTTGTATTGGGCAAAGCCTAAGGCCCGGGCTAGTTGGCACCAGGCCTGAAAGCATTACCGTTGTTATTGTTTTGGGAAATTGTTTATTTAAATAGGCGATCGTTATCTCGACTGGAGTGCAACGGAATGAAGAGATCTTTAAACGGGTGATTGTTAAATCTCTCCACTACGGTCGAGATGACGAAACTTCTTAGAACCATTAACTAAAGCGCGTCAAGGGCAAGATTTAATTTCAGCACATTTACTGATGAAGGGCCAAATAAACCCATAAACGGTTTAAGTGTATTCATGGCCACCAGTTCTTTCACTTTTTTAACATCGATTTTACGGGCTGCGGCAACCCTGTCAACCTGTATGGCAGCACCCTGCTCAGAAATATTCGGATCAAGTCCGCTTCCTGATGCAGTAACCATATCCGCAGGAATGTCTGATTTCCTGATGCCCGGATTGTATTTCAATAATGTATCAATACGCGATTGTACTTCTTTTAAATAATCCGGATTGGATGGCCCTTTGTTCGAACCTGCAGAACCTGCTGCATTATAAGCCACAGCTGACGGCCTTCCCCAGAAATATTGCGGTTTGGTAAACGACTGACCCAATAATGCATAGCCTACCGTTTTACCATTTTTGGTGAATTTTTCTCCACCACCATTTCCTTTAGACATTTTGCCGATAAAGGCTACACTGATGGGATATATTACGCATAACAATACCAATAGGACTAATGTTAAGCGGATAGATTGAATGATGTACTTTTTCATCTTTTTATTTTTTAAATTCTTATTCGATTCGTCATTCCCAACTCGATTGGGAATCTTAAAGCGCTTGCATTACGATTTCCGCATACGCGGGAATGACGGAAACTTCTATACAAACAGGCCAACCAGTAAATCAATGATTTTAATCCCGATAAACGGGGCCACTACGCCACCAATACCATATATAAATAGGTTTCTGCGTAGTAAGGCTGTTGCACCGATTGGTTTGTAAGCCACACCTTTTAGCGCCAACGGAATCAGGATCGGGATAATAATAGCGTTAAAAATCACGGCTGACATGATTGCTGATTCCGGTGAATGTAAACCCATGATATTTAAGCTTTGCAGCGCAGGAATTGAAGCGATAAACAAGGCCGGAACAATTGCAAAATATTTGGCAACATCATTTGCAATGGAAAAAGTGGTTAATGTACCGCGGGTAATGAGCAACTGTTTCCCGATTTCTACTATTTCGATCAGCTTGGTCGGGTCGTTATCCAGATCAACCATGTTACCTGCCTCTTTTGCGGCTTGTGTTCCACTGTTCATGGCAACGCCCACATCGGCCTGTGCTAAAGCAGGTGCATCATTGGTACCATCACCCATCATGGCTACCAGCTTTCCAAGCGTTTGTTCATCTTTAATGTAATTCATTTTATCCTCAGGTTTAGCCTCAGCAATAAAATCATCAACACCTGCTTTTTCCGCAATGTATCTGGCCGTCAATGGGTTATCCCCTGTCACCATAACAGTTTTTACGCCCATTTTCCGTAAACGTTCAAAACGTTCACTGATACCGGGTTTAATAATATCCTGTAATTCAATTACGCCAAGGGCTTTTTCGTTCTCAGCGACCACTAAAGGCGTTCCGCCATTGGTAGCGATCGCTTTTACATGATCCTCAATATCTGAAGGGAAATGGTTTCCAGCTTTTTGCACCATGTTCCTGATCGAATCAAAAGCACCTTTTCTGATCCTTTTACCATCTACAGTATCCAATCCGCTCGAACGGGTTTCGGCTGTAAACTTGATGAATGTTGATCCCTCCGGCGTTCCGGGAGATTTAACACCCTGCTCAGCGGCCAGTTCGATAATCGATTTTCCTTCCGGCGTTTCATCTGCCAACGAGCTTAATACGCAGGCATCGGTAAAAGCTTTGATGTTTACACCAGCTGTAGGATAAAAATTGGTGGCTTTACGGTTACCAATGGTTATCGTTCCGGTTTTATCTAAAAGCAACACATCGATATCTCCGGCAGTTTCAACGGCTTTACCCGATTTGGTAATCACATTTGCCCTCAAAGCCCTGTCCATACCCGCTATACCGATAGCAGATAACAGTCCGCCGATGGTGGTTGGGATTAAACATACGAATAGCGAAATCAATGCTGCAATGGTAATCGGTGTATTGGCATAATCAGCAAAAGGTTTTAAGGTTACGCATACAATAATAAATACCAGGGTAAAACTGGCCAACAGAATAGTTAAAGCAATCTCGTTTGGTGTTTTCTGACGTGATGCACCTTCAACCAAAGCAATCATCTTATCCAAAAAACTTTCTCCAGCAGCGGTGCTTACCTGAACTTTAATCTCATCAGATAAAACTTTTGTTCCGCCCGTTACTGAAGACTTATCGCCCCCTGATTCGCGGATTACCGGGGCAGACTCACCCGTAATGGCCGATTCGTCAATAGTGGCAATACCTTCAATAATCTCTCCATCAGTTGGAATCGTATCTCCGGTTTCGCAAATAAACACATCTCCTTTTTGTAACTGGTTAGATGAACGTATCTCGATAGTTCCATTGGCTAAAAGCACTTTTGCAGGTGTTTCTTCTCTCGTTTTACGAAGGCTATCTGCCTGTGCCTTACCTCTTGCCTCTGCAATGGCTTCAGCGAAGTTTGCAAACAGAACGGTGAGCAGTAACACCAAAAAGATAAAGAAGTTATACAGTGGCGATCCTTGTCCGGTATGGCTGAAAGAATATACAGTAACATAAGCCATTACCAGCGTTCCAATTTCTACGGTAAACATCACCGGGTTCCGTACCATTGCCCTTGGATCAAGCTTAATGAAAGATTGTTTTAGCGCGGTCTGCACTAAGGCAGGTTCGAACAATTTATTATTGGGTTTCATTTTTTTATTTTTTATGTGATTTCACAGATTTAATTGATTTCACAGAGTATGTTTGGTTTGTCATCCTGAGCCTGTCGAAGGACCTTCGATAATTTCATTTCGACAGTCTCCATGTGACAACTCTCATTTATTTAAGCATGGTAAAATATTCTGCCAACGGACCTAACGCAAGGGCAGGGAAATAAGAAAGTGCGTTTAAAACGATGATTACTGCAAAAGTCATCAGTGCAAAGGTTTTTGTATCTGTTTTAAGCGTACCGGCCGATTCAGGGATGAATTTTTTGGCCCCTAGTAATCCGGCAATAGCAACCGGCCCGATGATCGGTAAGAAACGACCGAGGAAAATCACAATACCGGTAGATAGATTCCAGAAGATGTTGTTGTCTCCCAATCCTTCAAATCCAGAACCGTTATTGGCATTTGATGAAGTCATTTCGTACAGCATCTCCGAGAATCCGTGGAAACCAGGATTATTGAGCCAGTTTTTAGGTTGAACAGCCCAGGCGGCATTGCCATGATTGGTAAAGATGTAGCTTGCAATAGCGGTTCCGGCTAGGATTAAAAACGGACTGAGCAAAGTAATAATAGCCGCAATCTTAATTTCTCTGGCTTCTACTTTATGGCCAAGAAATTCAGGCGTTCTGCCGACCATAAGCCCTGAAATAAATACCGCAACAATCAGGTAAATAAAGTAATTCAATAAACCAACACCGCAACCTCCATAGAAAGAGTTAATCATCATGCCTAGTAACTGCCAGGTACCGGACATTGGCATGGTACTATCGTGCATACTGTTTACAGAACCTGTAGAAATAATTGTAGTTACTGTTGCCCAATAAGCAGAGGCAGCCGGCCCGAAGCGGACTTCCTTTCCTTCCATTGCTCCTGTAGTCTGAGCAATGCCCATTTTCGCCAGGGCTGGATTTCCGCCCAGTTCTGAGCTAAGCATAGGAATGAGAAGCATAAACAGACCGATGGTCATTACTCCAAAAATAGTCCAGGCCAATTTTTTCCTGCGGATAAAATAACCGAAAGCAATTACCATGGCAATCGGAATAATTACCTGTGCAATCAGCTCAACCATATCGGTAAAGTAACTTGGATTTTCAAATGGATGTGCCGAATTGGCTCCAAAATAACCACCCCCATTTGTACCTAAATGTTTGATCGCAATCATTTGGGCGGCTGGTCCTCTGGAAACATTAACCGTGTCGCCTTGCAGAGAAATAAATTTATCTTTCCCTTCATAACTGGCAGGTGTACCATTAAAGGTTAAGATTAAGGCCACTACAAAAGATAATGGCAACAATAAGCGGGTAATGGATTTTACAAAAAATTCCCAGAAATTGCCAAGCTCGGTTGTTGTTTTATCTCTAAACGCTTTAAAAAAGACAACTGCAGCTGCGATACCTGTTGCCGCACTAACAAACTGAAGAAACATCAGCACATATTGCTGGGTAAGATAACTTACGCCACTCTCACCGGAATAGTGCTGGAGATTACAATTGGCCACAAAACTGATAATGGTGTTGAAAGCAAGATCTGGTGTCATTCCAGGGTTCCCATCCGGGTTGAAAGGAAGCTTATCCTGAAAAATAAGCACAAAAAAACCATAGAACAACCATAGGATATTAATGGTAAGCAGTGCTTTCAACTGCTGCTTCCAGTTCATTTGCTCTTTGATATTGATTCCGGAAAGCTTGTAAATACCAGTTTCCAGTGGTTTTAAAAAATCTGTCCAGACTTTCTCTCCTGCAAAAACCTTGGCCAGATACTTACCTAAAGGTATGGCAATAACCAGGGTGAGGAGAAATGTGGCTATAATGCCTGTTAATTCAGTATTCATTTTTTAACTTGTTAAGTACTCCGTTGAAGGAGATAAGGATTAAAATTTTTCGGGTTTGATCAGCACGTAAATCATATAAATAAATACGGCGATGGCGATCATAAATAATGCGGTCATAGTGTTAGATTTTTTCGAACCAGTTTATCGATTTGTAAGTAGCCCAGCAGAGCAGTACCAGGATTAAAAGAATTAATATTGTCATGATTGTAATGATTTTACAAGCCAGTAGCCAACTCTTATACCATAAAAAAGATCAATCAATTAAACCACTGATAAACAGCATTTTAAACAAAAAATATATTTTTAAAAAATAATCTGGCATAAAAAAACCCTTCCATTTTGGAAAGGTTTTTTTCAGATTGGTATCTATAGTTATGTTACGCATAATCTAAGATGGCCTGCCGCTTTTTTCTTCTGCCATTCATTTGCATATTCTAACGCTAATGGCAATGCAGACAAAATGAGCTGGTCATAAGGCTGTGTTTTTCTTTTGTATCAGGATAAATAGCCGTTATCATAATTATTCCTCCAGAAGTTATTTAAATAATAATCGTCACTATAACGATTATTATTTAAATTAGAAAAATTTCTAATCAATATGACTACACTTTATAAAACCGGGATAGTTTGGTTGCTGACACTTTCTTCTTTAAGCGCAGATGCACAGTATGAAAGGAAATTGCCCCGCGAAAAAGACATGGCGGCTTATCTTATGGTATATTTCAAGGATAATACACATGGGCTTTACATGGCATTAAGTAGAGACGGTTATAGCTTTACCGATGTAAATAATGCGAAGCCAGTAATTGCGGGTGATAGCATTGCGGAACAAAAGGGCATCCGTGATCCATATATTTGCCGCGGACCGGACGGTTTATTTTATATGGCGCTAACTGATCTGCATATCTATGGGCAAAAGGCAGGTTACCGAACAAGCGAATGGGAACGCGATGGAAAAGACTATGGATGGGGAAATAACCGGGGAATGGTATTGATGAAATCGCGCGATCTGATTAATTGGTCGCACCAGGTTTTACGGGTCGACCAGTCTTTTCCCGAATTAGCAGATATTGGTTGCGCCTGGGCACCAGAATTAATTTATGATCAAAAGGAAAAGAAATGGATGATTTACTTTACCATGCGTTTTGGCAATGGAGAAAACAAACTTTATTATGCCTATATGGATAAGGGCTTCACCAGGCTGGAAAATGCACCACACTTACTTTTCCAATATCCGAAAGATGTTTCCTATATAGATGCTGATATTACAAAAGTGGGCAATAAATTCCACATGTTCTATGTTCCGCATGATGGCACCGCGGGTATTAAACAAGCTGTTTCTGCAACTATTAACAAAGATTATCAATATGATGATAAGTGGTATGATCCAGAATCCAGGGAATGTGAGGCCCCAACCATTTACAAGCGTATCGGAGAAAATAAATGGGTGTTGATTTACGATATCTACGGTATTAATCCCCACAATTTTGGTTTTAGTGAAACCACCGATTTTGTAAAATTTACAAATCTGGGCCACTTTAACGAAGGTATAATGAAATCAACTAACTTTTCTTCGCCAAAGCACGGCGCAGTAATACACCTCACTAAAAAGGAGGCACAAGCGTTAGCCGATAAATGGAATTTAAAGATGAAATTTTAACACAGAATGGAAAGAAAATTTTGGCTTTTTGCCGTACTGTTCTTCTTGGCAACCCATGTACTGGCTACAAATAAAAGAATAGCTAACGAGCCTGATTCGGCCTACTTATTTGCCTACAATGCCAGCGGACTTCGGTTTGCCTGGAGTTTGGATCAACAAAACTGGACACCAATAGGAAATGATTATACCTTTTTAAAAAGTGATTATGGCCGATGGGGAAGCGAAAAAAAAATGATTACGCCTTTTCTTATTCAGGGCAAAAACGGACTTTGGGTATGTATTTGGAGCCTGAACGACCGCACATTACAGTTTGCAACCTCAAGTTCAACAGATTTGATCAACTGGAATCCACAAAGTTATCCCTATGTAAATCAGGGTAAAAATGTGTTACGCCCAGTTATTACCTATAATCGTAATCTTGATGAATATACTGTAACCTATACAGATGCCAATGGAAAATATTTCCAAACCAAAACCAATGATTTAAATCATTATAGTCCTGTAAAAGAAGTACCTGCTTCAGCTTATGTGAATAGGGGTACATCGGTTAATTTAGCTAGTGCGGGCAATGGCCAGGTACACCGTCTACCATGGAAAGTTATTTTGGGTTTAAAAAAAGCATATGAACTAAAAGATTATAAATACAAACAGGATAGAGAAACGACTAAAGATGATGCAGAGCGTTTTGCAGGGCTTAAAAATGTGGAGGCCAAAATAAGTTTCCAACCTGGCAAAGCAAAAGCAATCAGTAATATGCTAACGGGTGTATTTTTCGAAGATTTAAATTATGCTGCTGATGGCGGATTGTATGCCGAACTCATTCAGAACCGCGATTTTGAATATCACCCGCGTGATAAAGAATATCACGACAAAAGCTGGAACAGCAATTATGCCTGGACAGTGAAAGGCGATCGCGCAACTATGAAAATAGATTCGATTTCGCCAATTCATCCGAATAATCCACACTACGCAATTTTAAATATCCCTGTTGCGGGAGCATCCATCCTGAATAGTGGTTTTGATGGAATAGCACTTAAAAAAGGCGAAACTTACGATTTCTCGTTATCAGCAAAATTATTGGACACCAAAAGGATGAATCTTGAAGTAAGGCTGGTCAGTGATCAACTGGGAATTTTAGCCAAATCAAATTTAAATACGACTTCAAACAACTGGAAAACATTAGCTTCAAGTTTGGTTTCTTCTGCAGATGCAGCTGATGCAAAACTCGAAATCGTAATGCGTAATTCAGGGCGTATTGCAATTGATATGGCTTCATTATTTCCAAGGAATACGTTTAAGGGCCGAAAAAATGGGTTAAGGGCAGATCTGGCACAGACCATTAGTGATATACACCCTCGTTTCGTACGTTTTCCGGGAGGTTGCCTTGCACATGGCGATGGTATAGCCAACATTTACAAATGGAAAAACTCAATCGGCCCCCTGGCTGCGCGTAAACCAGACCTAAACCTTTGGGGCTATCATCAAACCATGGGACTTGGTTATTACGAGTATTTTCAGTTCTGCGAAGATATTGGTGCAGCACCCGTTCCGGTAATAGCTGCTGGTGTACCTTGCCAGAATTCAGCTACAGGTGGCGGCGGCCAACAGGGCGGCATACCCATGAGTGAAATGGGGCAATATATACAGGATATAGTTGACTTAATAGCATATGCCAATGGCGATGTAAATACCGAATGGGGAAAGAAACGTGCCGAAGCAGGTCATCCAAAACCATTTAACCTGAAATATATCGGTATTGGCAATGAAGACCAGATTACCGAAGTATTTGCTGAACGTTTTACCATGATCTACAATGCCCTAAAGAAGTTGCATCCCGAAATTACGGTTATCGGTACTGCAGGTCCTTTTTTTGAAGGAACTGATTATGAAGCTGGCTGGCAAATCGCCTCCAGCCTTAATGTTCCCATCATCGATGAGCATTATTACCAGTCACCAGGATGGTTTATCAATAATCAAAATTTTTACGACAGTTACGATCGTTCAAAATCTAAAGTTTACCTGGGCGAATATGCAGCGAGTTTACCGGGTGGTAACAGAACCAACCTGGAAACCTCGCTTGCTGAGGCATTGTATCTGCTTTCACTTGAGCGCAATGGCGATGTGGTAAGCATGGCATCTTATGCCCCGCTCATCGCTAAAGAGGGGCACACACAATGGGACCCTGATTTGATTTATTTTAACAATACTGAAGTAAAACCCACTATAGGCTATTTTGTACAACAATTATACGGGCAGAATGCCGGAGATGAATATATCCCATCAACAGTAGAGCTTTCCTCGAATCAAGAGAGCGTGAAGAAAAGGATGGCCTGTTCGATGGTTAAAGATGCTAAAACAGGAGATTTGATTGTTAAACTGGTTAACTTACTTCCGGTAGCTGTCAAAACCTGGCTCGATTTCAATCAGCAACAACTCTGGAAAAATGTCGTTAAAACCATAATCTCTGGCAAACCGGATGATAAAAGAACACTTCCTGTCACGACAAAAATCAATACCGAATCAATCCGGCAAATCGAGCTACCGGCTTACTCTTTTACCGTTTTAAGATTTAAAGCAAAATAGTTTAAAGTAATAAAAAATAACCCCCTGTACAATGGCTTTGTACAGGGGGTTATTTGAAAAGGAATAATATATTTTAACCTTTCTTTACCATATCAATCATCATCGAAATTTCATCTACAGCGGCTTCGTTGCTTCCATCAAATCCCATCATATTAAACCGGATGTTTCCTGCCGGATCAATCACAAACTTAGAAGGAATACCCGACACTTTGTAATCCGTAACTACCTTATTAATTTTCGTTTCAGGATCTTTGGTATCCATCAATACCTCGAAATTATAGTTCTTCGATTTGATATAATCGCTGGCATCCTGCAATGGTGTAGCTGTTTTCTCCCAGGTATGGATAAATAGAAACTTTACATTTGGATCTTCTTTATATTTATTAACCGCCATTTGCATAGCTGGGAAAGATGCCTTGCATGGCCCACACCAGGTAGCCCAAAAATCAAGAATAACCACTTTACCTTTTAAGCTGCTTAAGGTAACTTTTTTACCTTCAATATCTGTTAGTGTAAAATCTGCGGCAGGCTTACTCATAATTTCTTTGTTCAGCTTTTGTTGCAGATTAGCTAAAATTCCTTTTCTTATTTCAGCGGAATAGGCATCAAAACCGGCATCGCTTCCCTTAACTTTAATATAAAGCGTTTTAAAGGCAGAACTCATTTCATCGTTGGCTTTACCCGATTTTACGGCTTCCTCCAACTTGGTATAAGCTTCCTGATTTCTGTTTAATGCCATTAATATTTTGGCGTATTGAAAATTTGATCTTGGCGAAGCCGTTTTAGGATTTTTATTTGCTAAATCAGCATATACCAAAGCTTCTTTATATTTTTTCTGCTCGAAGAGAATAGCGGCATAGGTCATGGTTAAGCCCGGGTAACCCGATGCGGCAAATTTAGACGAATTTTCATTCGGTAATTTGCCATCATAATAGGTTTTTGCTAATTCCATGGCTTTTTTATAATATACTGCCGCATTTTTTAAATCGCCAGTTTTATAAAAGTTTTCGGCCACTCCTGCGTATCCGTTTCCTTTCCAGAAATCTACCTGCAATTTATTGATATATTCAATGGCTTTAGCTGTATTTTTCTCTTCAGCGTATTTGCAGGCAATGGCTGATACCACATAATCATATACCAACAATTCTTGTCCGGAGCCTGAAGCCGGAAATTTTTTAAGCCAGATTTTATAGGCTTTTTCTTTATCCAGAGCCGTTTTCTCATCATAAATTTTGTTAGCCTCCTGCGCCCTGGCCCTGGAACCGGTTGGAAACTTTCTTAATTCTACCTGAACAAGCGAATCAGAAGCTTTTACGTTTTTTATAAGGTAATAATAATTAATGGCCAGGTCTACATCCTTTTCCTGATCGGCAGCAGCCAGCTGTTGTAATTTGGCTGTCAATTGCACCTTGTCGGCAGGCTCCTTTGATGCGACCAGTTTATCCAGATAAGCCCTGGTCGTGTCTTGCGGTTTAGTTTGTGCCTTCAAACTACCTATACTTCCTAAAAACAGGATACAAAGTCCTGAAATGCTTTTATTGAAATTTAATCTGTTCATATTTTAGTCTTTAAATAGCTTAGCCAAGGCATCGTTCAATTCTTCTCCGCGTAAATCTTTTCCAACAACTTTACCATTTTTATCTAACAAAAAACTAGCTGGAACAGATTTTACACCATATAATGAAGCTGCTGCATTTGCCCAACCTTTAAGGTCAGAAACATGCTTCCATGTTAAACCATCATCTTTAATTGCCTTTAACCAGGCTTCTTTTTTACCATCTAACGATACTCCTAAAATCTCGAAACCTTTATCATGGTATTTTTTATAGGCAGCTACCACGTTCGGATTTTCTTTACGGCAAGGCCCGCACCAGCTTGCCCAAAAATCAACCAGCACATATTTTCCACGGAGTGAAGAGAGTTTAATGGGATTCCCGTCAACGTCATTCATGGTAAAGTCTGGCGCTAATTTTCCCGGAGCAGTTTTGTTGGTTAATGCTAAACTTTCTTTGATTGCTTTACCGTAAAAGGAGTTTTTAACCGCGGGACTAAACAGTGCGTACATGATTGCTGCTTGCTCAGGATTAGGATAATTAATAAAGCGATCTTCTACTATTGCGGCAACGGCTACCGAAGAAGCATGTGCTGCTACATAGGCTTTTATAGCATTCTGATTAAGTACATCGAGTGCCTTAAAATCATCGTCAAAAGGCTTGCGCTGTGCAGGGGTTAGGGTAAGTTTCCCTTTTTGGTTTGCACTATCCAACCGGCGGTAAATCTGCCCCGCTTTTGCCGTTATCGTTCTCCACGGGCCATTATAAAAACCAAAATAAGTATCGGTTTCTGGTGAGCCCACCACCTTCGCATTAAATAAAGAGTCCTTATCACCTATAATAGAGATTTCTCTATTTTCTAAAAAGAAGTTCTTCTGTTGTTTGTCACCCTTAATTTTTAAAGTATAAATTTTAACTTCAGGAACAGTACCACTGAAAGTGAAACGACCATTTGTAATAACAGCAGAATCTTTAATTTCTTTATCACCAATACGGTGCGAAAGGTAAGCTAGTCCCTTATCCAACCCTTTTAGTTGACCAGTTAATTTATATCCGCGTTGTGGGCTAAAAGCAGTTGCAACTAAGATAACCAAGGCTGCTAATGTTATTAATCTTATTGTTTTTTTCATGATCGATGTGATTATGGGATCCCATACAGGCTCCCGATAATTAATTTTAGTACCCTGGGTTTTGTGTTAGAGAAGGGTTGATAAGAATCTGTGCCTGTGGAACCGGGAACAAGACTGAGGTTGATTTCCAGGTTGGTTTTAAAGCGCTAATTACTGCATTAGCCCTGTTGGTTCTTTTTAAATCTAACCAACGGTGGCCCCACTCGCCAAAAAATTCCACTTTTCGCTCCTGCTCAATAGCAGCCAACATTTGCCCTTGATCTAAAGTAGCACTTACACCACCTAAACCAGCCCTAGTTCTCACCATGTCGATATCCGTTTTCGCACCAGAAAGATTATTTTGCTGCGCACGGGCCTCAGCACGGATCAGGTATTGCTCCGCAAACCTCAATGCAATGTTATATTCATTTCCATTGCCTGTTCCAACCTTGTACTTCGTAATCCCATAATAGTTTTTACCTCCAATGGTTTTGGTAACGGTCCAATTGGTTCGGCGCAAATCAGCTGTGCTTTCAAAGCTTTGAAAGGTTACATCAGCGAGGGTATAAGTAGGAATGACATTAGATAGCGTAATATAGGCCGCACCTGGCACCGAAACGCCAGAGATATTGCCAATCTGCCAGATAATTTCATTGCTGTTATTAACAAAGGCGGCCTCTGGTGCCGGAAGGGTATAAACTCCCGAACCAATTACCTGGGTAGCCTGTGCTTCTGCGTTAGCATAGTCTTTTTGGTACAGATAAACACGTGCTAAAAGTGATGTTGCTGCATATTTGTTTACCCTGCCCCTAAATGTGCCGACATAAGCCGTAGGCAATAAGCTCTGTGCATCTGTTAAATCTTTTACAATTTGCGCATACACATTAGCTGTTGATGTTCGCGGCAAAACCGCATTATCAAAAGCTGAGTAATCATCTTTTAAAGGCAATGGTACGTCTCCATAAAGATTTACAAGATGGAAGTAAGCGAAAGCCCGCATAAATTTAGCTTCACCCAAAAGCTGGTTCTTTACAGAAGGTGTTAAGCTGGTGGAAGCGCTGAGCCCACTAATGGCATTATTGGCATTTTTCACCAATTGATAAGTTATTCCCCATATCGTATTTGCTGTGCCATTAGTATTGGTTATCGCATTATTTGCAAATTCTTGTGTTAACACATTACTAGCATTATATTGTAGATCATCACTAGACACTCCTGAATAAAAAGTAAGTGAGGTAATTAAACCATTGTTAGCCTGTGATGAAAATGAATATAGTCCCATTACCACACTTTGTGCAGCGGCATCGGTTTTAAAAGAATCTTCGAACAGAACCTGAGTTGGTGGTGCTCCCAGTTCTACAAATTTTTTGCAGGATGAAACAGTAAGGACTGTAGCAAGCATCAATGTTTTATAGCAGAAATTTTTATATGTTTTTTTCATGATTTATCAGTTAAAATGAACAGTTAACACCAAATACAATGGTTCTTAGCGGAGGCAAAACCTGACTAAGTGTACCCGTGCCTAATCCCGGAGGACCACCTGGTACTGTTGTTTCGGTATCTAAGATGTACTTATTCTTTGCCCAGGTATATAAATTCTGGCCTTGAATAAAGATACTACAGCTAGACATTTTAATCTGCTTCAACCATTCGCCAGGCAAAGTGTAGGATAGGTTTACAGATCTTAGTTTTAAATAGGAAGCATCTCCATATACTGCATCAGATGATGTGAAATTATTATAGGATGCAGCGATTACCGAGCCTGCTGTTGCTGATGCACCCGGTAGACTAGCATTTGTGTTTGTTGGTGTCCATCTGCCCAACCAATAATCGTTCTGATTACCAAGTGCACCAGGCCTGTTATTCACAATTTGTGTTACGCCAAAACGGTGGTTAAACTGAAAAAATATACCCAGTTCAAAACTTTTATAAGTGAAAGTATTGTTGAAACCTCCAAAAAATGGCGTTCCGATGTTGGCAACATATCGATCATTTGCAGTAATATTGCCATCGCCATCCCTGTCCTCATACATGGCTGCTCCATTAGCCGGGTTAACGCCTAAATAGTGATAAAGACGGATAACATTGATGGGCTGCCCTATAATATATGATGAAGCATAAAATGATTTATCAAGATTTGGGAATTCTGTAACCTTATTACTGTTAAATGTAAAGTTGGCAGAGGTTTTCCATGAGAAGTCTTTTGTCAGCACATTGCTGGTGTTCAGTTCAAGTTCAAGCCCTTTGTTCTGTATCGTTGCAGGTAAGTTTAAGGTATAACTATTGTATCCGCTTTGGCTGGCCAACGCATTGAAGGTGATTTGGTCTGCTGACCTGTTTCTATAATAATTTGCCGTAAAAGAAATCCGGTCCTTTAAAAAACCCAAGTCTATGGCAAACTCCATTTTTTTAGTGGTTTCCCACTGGATGGATTCATTAGGGAGCGTACCTACATTTGTTGCCGCATTGCCCAGGTAGGTACCTGATGAAGAATATAAAGGCAGGTAAATGTAGTTGGCAATCTGATCGTTACCTGTAGTACCATAACTTCCCCTTAATTTTCCAAAGCTTAAGAATGATAAGTTATCTTTTACAAGATCTTCATTTGAGAATACCCATCCTGCACCTATGGCACCAAAATTACCGAATCGGTTTTTAGGTCCAAACCGGGAGGAACCATCCCTTCTAAAAGTGGCATTAAACAGGTACTTTTCCTTCCAGTTGTAATTTAATTTTGCAAAAACGGCGTTGTATTTATACTTTACAATATTGTTGTAAACAACAGTAGTGGTACCAGCAGCACCGAGCGTACCTAATAATAATTCGTTACTGTAATTTGAGCCAAAAAGATAAAGCCCATTGGATGTATTTTGTTGAAAGCTCGTTCCAACAAGTGCAGTTAATACACCACCACCAATATTTTTAATATAGTCTAAGGTTGGTTCAACAATCCAGTTTTGTGCGTTTAGATTAGTAAACTCCGCTGAGCTGGTAGGATTGTTTGCAGGATTTTGAGATGATGCCGGATTGGTTGCGGTTTGATCTAACCTGGTATTGGTATAGCCAAAATTTGCTTTGGCAGTTAAGCCTTGTAAAATGGTATACTTTAAATTGGCATTAGCAATTAAATTATTGGTTACACCATTATATCGCTTTAGTAAAGTAGCCAAAGGATTAGTATAATTTGTAGACCAAAATAATTTACCCGCGGCATCATAAAGAGGAAGGTTTGGTGGTAAATTATAAATTGATGAAACATCACCAGTTGGTATATTGGTATTGTCATTAGTATAGCTAACAGAAAACGATGCTGTAAATTTCTTGTTTAGCGAGCTGTGGTCTAAATTCAATCTAGAAGAGAATCTTTTATCATTATTATCGCCCAGAAAAACGGTGCTCTCTCTTCGGTATGCAGAATTGAAGAAAAAACGGGTTTGCTCATTACCACCAGACATTGAACCTTGAATTTCATTAATATGGCCCCTATTTCCGATAAACATTTTCTGGAAATCAGTTGAGCTATTTCTGTCCCATACTGTTAAATCCGGCGCATTATTGGTATTCGGCGTTACACCATCATTTTTGAACGCTTCTGTACGCATGGTCAGGTATTGTTCAAGATCCAACATGGGAATAAAACGGTTAACTTCTGTAAAACCCGTATTTAAGTTTAAGCCAACTTTTACTTTTCCAGGTTTTCCTTTTTTTGTAGTAATTAAAACCACCCCATTTGATGCCCTGGAACCATAAATTGAAGTCGCATCCGCATCTTTCAAAATATCAATACGCTCAATATCAGAAGGATTGATCATACTAAATGGGCTAATTCCACCACTCGCACCAGAAGTTCCGAAGGCATTTAAATTGTCTGTAGCAGGAGAGCCTCCATTAAAATTGGTAAACGGAACACCGTCAATTACATACAAGGGGATTCCACCTGCTGAAAGCGAATTTTGCCCCCTGATCTGCACCTGGATGGCTCCGCCCGGTACCCCGTTGTTTTGCGCGATTAAAACTCCAGACATCCTGCCAGATAACGCAGCCAATGGATTCGCAACCGGTTGTTTTTCAATTTCCTTCGCCGTAATAGAAGCTATAGAGCCGGTACTTGTTTTCCGTGTGGTAGTACCATAACCGATAATCTGAACCTCATTTAAGCTTCCAACCGACGGTTTCATTACAATTTTATACGAACGCTCCGATCCGATAACCTGCTCTACATTCTGGTAACCAATGCAGGTAAAAAGCAATACTTTCGTTCCTTCATCCGGAAGACTGATCCCGAACTGACCGTTTCTATCGGTTGCTGTACTTAACCGGTTATTCTGTTTAAATAAAATTGAAACACCAGGGATCGGCGTTCCATCTTCATCTACCACAATTCCCGTAATTCTGACATCAACAGGCAAAGCTTTAACTTCCGGCTTTACCGAAGAAATTAAAATCCGGTTATTTAACTGTGCTATTTTAAAATTTTTAGAATTAAACAGCACATCCAGCAATTCCTGAACGGTACGTTTTTGTACTGGGATATTCATTTCCTTTAATTCTTTAAGATCGGTATTTCTGTAAATGAAAATAAA
>Ga0182008_10000347_pt1 | contig 36004 bp, 35 predicted proteins | sample Sormic07211129_1_FD_120482 | JGI IMG/M metagenome (GOLD analysis project Ga0182008, IMG submission 120482) | Rhizosphere microbial communities from Sorghum bicolor, Mead, Nebraska, USA - 072115-129_1 metaG | ecosystem: Host-associated > Plants > Roots > Rhizosphere | place: USA: Nebraska...
CACTCTGGCAGCAACGTCACTTGCGTCCGAGTCTCACCTTCAATAAATCGCTTCATGATCGCCCCCGATACGATCTCGACGATCAGAAGGCTAGACAATCACTGGCGTTTTCACACAGCCTGGACTCATAGTTGACGTTCAGCAACTGCAAAATTCAGCCAAGATATGCATCGGGAGAAAGAAGTCTGACTTGGCTGTGCCGGACCTTGCAGCAAGCTCCGGGCTGTCGGTCCTCGGCTCTCTCCCACAATGGATGCCGGGATTTACCATCCCTTGGATTACCAACGCCAATATCGTTCCCATGCTAATTGTCGGTTGCGCCGTGGCGCTGGTTTCTTTCGCCGACACCGACCTACTGTCTCGCGTCTACGCGACGCTGACCAGAACCTACTTGGATGTGAGCTTGGCCGACATTCTGGCCGAAGTGGACGAAACCCAGCGCGCAGCGGGCATCACATTGTGCGTGACCGAGATGAAAGACCCCAGTCAAGGTGATTTCAAGCGATTCGGGTTTTACACGTTACTGGGGGGAGGTACGGATTTTCCCACGCTAGACGATGCCGTTGGCAGGTATGTGCAGAGTCATCCGGTTGATCTGGCGTATTGGGAGAACGAGGGGGCAGTGAGTGGTGCCGCCGTTGCAACCGGATGACGCGGCTATCAAAAAAATGCGCAATCTCGGGCCCCTTGCCCCCCGGCTCAATAAGCATCGTGTAAATTTGAAACTGTAGCCATTGAGCATAGGACGCGAGGCACAGGCTCGATAGTCGGTAAAGCCGCCATTCGAATAATAAAAAGAACACTGATGCGCCCAGGAGATATGCCATGAGATCGCAACCGGTCCAGCAAAAATCTCAGCAAGCAGGATTACAGAGCGTTTCTGTCACCGACGCCAATGTGCTGGCGAACTCTTTGTCGGAGTGGCAGCAAGAGTACCTGCAGATAAGCCCGGGGCAATTCGCAGGTTCGGTCACTGAAATTTCCGTGGGTGTGGTGCAGATTTTCCGTGAGGTGATGAATCAAGCGGTGGATCAACATGGGCAAACCCTGCCTGGCAAGTTTGCCTTGGGCATTCCCATCGCGTTGCGCGGCCGCGGTTACTGGTGCGGTAAAGAGCTCGATTGCATTGATTCCGTGTTCTTTCTCCGGCCGGATTCCGAACTCAAATTCAAGACCCCCGGCTATTCGGATATTTATGGTGCATCCGTCGATGTTGAAGCCTTCAGGAAATACTCGCTGGATGATGAGTTTGATGACAAGAGTGTCATCGCGCTGACCAAGGAAGTCAGTGCACTGACGCCCGAAAAATGCGCAGCCTTTCGGCAAGGCTTTGATAACTTTTTCCGTGCCGTCGAGGACAATCCTTCAATTCTCGAGTCGGCGTCAGCCAAAAAACAACTCACCTTCGACATCATGCAATTGCTCCTTGGCATGACAGCAGACTTGCCCGTATCGAAGAAATCTCACGCAGAGCAGTTCATTCATCGACATGTTGTAGACAGTGCACGCAATTATATTCTTTCAAGAAAAAGTGAAGCGTTAACGGTGACCGATTTGTGTGAGGGGCTGCGTACCAGTCATCGTTCGCTGCATTATGCCTTCAACAAAGTATTGGGTATCAGCCCCGTGACTTATCTGCGCTACATACGTTTGAACGGCGTAAGGGCGGAACTTGTCTCCAGCGATAAGCCAACCTTGATTAGTGAAGTGGCCGCCAATTGGGGCTTCTGGCATATGGGCATGTTCAGCGTCTACTACAAACATCTGTTTGGCGAACGGCCGTCTGAAACACTTAAAAACCATCGTTCGACGGTAATTACTTAATACCTGATTGTGAAACAGCATGCCCGGGGACACGACCCGGGCATGACGGGATTTTTTTGTTCAAAAAAACCGGAGGACATCATGAGTAAGTTGAACGGGAAAGTAGCCTTGATTACCGGGGCTTCAAAAGGAATGGGGAAATCTCATGCCAGCATCTACGCAAAATATGGGGCCAGCTTGATCCTGGTTGATCTTGATGAGTCGATCCATGAAGTGGCAGCAGAGATTCAAAATACCTACGGCGTGGAAGTACTTGCGCACGTCGGTGATGTGACCGATCCGCAGGCCATGCGCCTGATTGCCGAAAAAGGCATGCAGCGTTTTGGCCGCTTGAATGCGCTGGTCTGCAATGCCGGCGTTTGCCGACTGGCGAAGTTTTTGGATTCCAGCGATGCCGATCTCGACTTGCACATCAACGTCAACGTCAAAGGTGCATGGCATACCGCCCGGGCGGTTCTGCCGCACATGATCAACTCCGGCGGCGGTGCGGTAGTCGTCATGTCGTCCGTCACCGGTGACCTGACGGCCGATCCGGGTGAGGTGGCCTATGCCTTGTCCAAGTCCGCGCTGATTGGCTTCACCAAGGCGCTGGCGGTGGAAATGGCTCCCCATCACATTCGGGTCAATGCCATTTGCCCGGGTTTCATATGGACACCGATGGCGGAGCAGGTCGCCAGGCAAGTCAATCCGGACGATCCGAAGTCGGTTCTTGATGAACTGGCCACAGCCATTCCCATGAAACGCCTGGGCAGGCCCGATGAAGTGGGTGAGTTGTCGGCATTCCTCGCGTCCGACGAGTCCAGTTACATAAACGGTGCGCAAATCGTGATCGATGGTGCCAGCACGCTGCCTGAGACAGTCAGCATCGGGATGTAACCCACGTGAGTTTTCAGCAAGGACGCTACTGCATCGACCCATTGGCGTGATCCATAACAATAAAAGAGTGGAGCTTTTGTGATGACAGAGCTAACCGAATCCTTGCATGAAGAGGCGTCTATAGTCAGTGAAAAGCTGAAGGGCAACCTGGGTACTTATCAGATCGCATTGTTGGTGATTGCCGCCGCCGCCCCTTTGGGCGCTGTTCTCACAGCCGCGCCCATCGGCTTTCAACTCGGCAACGGTCCGGGGCTGGCCGGAACATTTTTGGTGGCCGGATTCTTGATGGTTTGTTTCTCGGTCGGCTATGGCGAGTTAATTCGCGCGATCCCAGGTGCAGGCGCGTTTTACAAGTATCTATCGGTGGTGTTTGGCCTGCGAGTTGGCGCGGGCGCGGCATGGGTAGCATTGGCGTCCTACCTGGCAATTACCATTGCCCTGGCCATTGTGTCGGGCTACTACACCAATTTGACCTTACAAACATTTGGCGTGGATATTGGCTGGACGTCATGGACATTGTTGCTCATGGCGCTGACATCTTATCTAGGCCGGGCGAACATTGATTTTGCCGCGAAGATCCTGGTGCCATTGGTGCTTGCTGAGTTCTTCATGCTGTTTCTGCTCGGTATCTCCATTTTCATGGATAAAGGCCTCGCTGCGTTTCCAGTTGAAGCGGTATCGATTGATGCAATAGCGTCGCCCGGCCTCGGGGTCGGAATGATGGTCGCGCTGGCAGCGTTCCTCGGTGTCGAGTCCGCAGCGCTGTATGCGATGGAAGCCAAGCGGCCGGAAAAATCCATTCCGGGTGCCACGCGTCTCGCAGTAGCCTTGGTGGCTGTCGCTTACTTTGTGATTATCTGGCTGATTGTAGGTGGCATCGGGGTAGAAGCGATCAAGGGCGAAGCGGCATCGGCGCAAGGCGAACTGATCATCAACCTGTTCTCGACACGCCTGGGAGGCACAACGGCCACCCTTGTTTCGATCATGCTGTGCACCAGCAATTTTGCCTGTTTGTTGTCGCTGCACAACGCGGCCACTCGCTACGTGCATGTGCTGGCCAAAGATAAACATTTGCCGCGTGTGCTATCGAACATTCATCCGCAAAAAAACTCCCCGGCCAATGCGAGTCTTCTAGTAACGGTGGTGGTTGCAGTCTGCATCGCCGTCCCATCGTCGCTGGGTTACGACGCGTTTGTCTTCCTTTTCCCGGTGACGCTGGCTTTGGGAACGATTGGGCTCATCGGGCTTCAGGCATTCATTTCGCTGGCGGTGGTTGCCCATTTCAAGAAAGTCAGCTCTCGCAAGTATCTCAAAGTCTTGGTCAGCCCACTGGTTGCACTGGCGGGGCTTAGCGTGGCGGTTTACTTGATCTATGAGAACTACGGGCTGCTGACCGGCAGTGAATCCGCTTGGGTGAATGGAACGCCATTACTTCTGGTGGTGCTGTTTTTTTACGGCGTGATTAAAGGCCATTCAAATAACAATTAATTCAACAGTCCGTCGGACGCTGTAAGCACCGCATTAGTGCAGGTTGCTCTTTGATAGTGCGAAGTGATGACTGAAGTCTGGATAGCTGGAACGCGCAGGAGGGTTGCCGACCTGACCGCAGCGTTGCCGGATCATTTATCCGCTGTGCCTTGAGCGATTAAAAAGCCAGAAACATGCCAGCTCTTTTAGTTTGGCGAGTGCCCGCTATGTTTCTGCCAATTTGTGTTAATGCGCCTGCGGTAGTTGGCCGTAGTCTTTATAGGCCGACTTACCGCAGTGCTGCAGTTTCTTCATCGTCTGAATGCCTTTAAACCCAAAAGCACATTTGACTGGAAGAGTACGAAGCATGAACGTTAATCTTAAAATAACCACCGCGACCCACCCGCTTGACCCGCTTTCGCTAGAGGAGCTTGCTTTGGCGAGCAGCATCCTGAAACGGGAAAAAAATCTTCACGACAAATGCCGCTTCCCGTACCTGCATCTCGCCGAGCCGGATAAGCGAGAGGTATTGGCCCATGTGCCAGGCCAGGCATTTTCCAGGCGTGCATTTGCCTTGGTGCTGGACAAGTTGACGGGCAACACCTTCGAAGCGCTGGTTGATTTGAACAGCCAAACCCTTGTCGATTGGCAAGCGGTCGACATTGAAACCCAGGGTCATGCACCGATCATGATTGAGGAGTTCGACCTGTGCGTGGTAGCTGTGCAAAACGACCCCGCGTGGCGTGCGGCTGTCAAGCGCCGGGGCCTCACCGATGCCGATATTGAAAACGTACAGATCGATCCCTGGTCATTCGGGCATTTCGGCGATGATGAACGTTATCAGGGCAAGCGGTTGATGCGCGGTGTCGCGTTCTACCGTGACAAGCAGACCGACAACGGCTACGCCCACCCGATCGAAGGACTGGTTGCTATCATCGACCTGAACAAAGGCGAGGTCATCGAGCTGTTGGACGACGGTCGTCTGACGCCGATTCCCAAAGCCACGATCAACTACGATTCCGCGTCCCTGGGCCAGCCGCGTGACGGACTCAAACCGTTGCACATCACGCAGCCTGAGGGCGTGAGCTTCACCGTCGATGACTGGAAAGTGAGTTGGCAGAACTGGGAGTTCCGCGTCGGCTTTACGCCGCGCGAAGGTCTGGTTCTGCACCAACTGGGCTACAAGGACGGCGACGTCGTGCGCCCGATCCTCTATCGCGCCAGTGTCACCGACATGGGCGTTCCCTATTCGGACAACGAGCTCAATCATTACTGGAAATGCGCGTTCGATGGCGGCGAATACGGGCTCGGTCGTCTGGCCAACCAACTGGAGCTGGGTTGTGATTGCCTGGGGGCAATTCGTTATTTCGATGTGCCTTCGGTCAATGATCAGGGCGAACCTTTTGTCATGAAGAATGCTATCTGCATGCACGAGGAAGATTACGGCACGCTGTGGAAACACTATGAGTTTCGTACCGGTGTGTTCGAAATGCGTCGCTCCCGGCGCCTGGTGATCAGCTTCTTCTGCACCGTGGCCAACTACGACTACGGGTTTTTCTGGTACCTCTATCAGGACGGTACGATTCAACTCGAAGCCAAGCTGACCGGGATCATCCAGACCGCCGCGTTGGCTCCCGGTCAACGCCCCGCCAGCGGTGGCGGCATGGTCACACCCGAGTTCTATGGCCCGACCCACCAGCATTTTTTCAGTGCGCGTTTGCACATGATGGTGGATGGCGAGCTCAACTCTGTGACCGAAACCAATTTCCAGTCTCGCCCGCAAGGCGAGGGAAATACCTGGGGCAACGTCTTCGACAGTGTGTCCACCACGTTTACCCATGAGCTGGACGCCGCCCGTGAGGCCAACGGCCAGACCGGGCGCTTCTGGAAAATCATCAATCCGAACGTCAAGAACGCCGTCGGCAATCACCCCGGCTACAAGCTGATGGCCGAGCACAATCCGGTCATGCTCGCCCAACCCGACAGCTCGTTTGGTCGACGTGCAGGGTTTGCCAGCAAGCACCTGTGGGTGACGCCTTACGCGCCCGGCGAGCGTTACGGCTCCGGCGATTACCCCAACCAACATCGGGGTGACGGCCTCCCGCTGTACACGCAGAACAACCGCGAGATCCAGAACCAGGATCTGGTGGTATGGCACACCTTTGGCCATACCCACATCTGCAAACCGGAGGATTTCCCGGTGATGCCGGTGGAATACGTCGGGTTCAAACTCAAGCCCAATAACTTCTTCAACGGCAACCCGGCCATGGACTTGCCGGCGAGCAGGGACCACGCCAGTGTCCAGGACGGTCAGCCGGCCAGTTGCTGCAAACACAACGCCTGATCAGGTCTCTATCGATGAATGCCCAAGCGCTCTGCGCTTGGGTCGAGGGTGGTTGTCATGTCTGGATTTTCGAGTTGGGCCTGGCTGGAGTTATTGCCGATAGCCGTGTTTGTTTGCTGGGTGAGCGGAGGGCCTAAGGGTTGGAAGCGTCAACCGTTGTTGCTGGGCGGTGCTGCGCTGGTGTTTTTGCTGGGCATGCAGCCGGCGCTGGACGCCGTTGCGCGCCACAGCGTATGGCTGCACTGCCTGCAAAGTGCCTTGATTCATCACCTGGCGCCGATCCTTTTACTGTTTGCCGTCGCCCGGGAGTCGGCCAGTGAAGCGGGTTTCACAAAGGAAGGGAGGGCGGTGCGAATTTGGGTGGTGATCGCGTTTGGTGCAATGAGCGGCGTATGGATGCTGCCGCAATTGCATCAGCGATTGATGGACGATGCCACGCTGTATGCGCTGATGAAATGGGCCATGGCCGTGAGTGGGTTGTGGTTGTGCCGGGTAATGGGGCGTTATTGCCAGCGCGCGGATGTTCCCTTGCGCAAGCAGTGGAGCTTCAGCCTGGGGGTGGCGCTACCGCAAGTGCTGGTCGGTGTGATGCTGCTGCTCAGTCCACCTCTGTATCCCATGAACGTTCACTCGATGATGCACATGCACGATGTCGGGAACATGAGTGCTCAACTGGATCAGTTTTTGGGGGGCGCGCTGATGTGCCTGTCGGCGTTGCTTCTGCTGTGGGTCGATCGTGTTATGCACCGCAAACCTGGGCCGACTATCAACGCCGTTGGGCCGAGGGTGAATGGCCAAACAGGCGTTTGTACTCCTGGCTGAAATAGCTTTGATGGGTGAACCCCCAGCGGTACGCCACATCGGCGACGCTGGGGGCCGGGTGCTCGGTAAGGCTGCGCTGGGCGGCGTTCAAACGGACGGCGCGCAGATACGTCAGAGGCGAGCTGCCGGCGATTTTTTCGAAGCTGTAATGCAGCGTGCGGCGGGGGATCTTCAACTCCCTGCACAAGTCCAGGATCGACAGCGATTGCCCTGCAGGGCTTTGCAGCACGCGCTCATGGCAGTATTTGACAATGTGCTGGTGGCTGCCGCCCAGTCCCTGTAAGCGCACCGGGTTTTGCGGCTCCAGCAAGTCGAGCAGCGTATCGAGTACGCAGTTCTGAAGGGTTTGATCATTGAGGTCGTCAAGGGTTTGGAGCTGATCAAGCAGGCCGATCATGGCAACCTGGGCACCTTGTAGACCCCCGGCACACAGCTTCATCCCGTAACCCCTGGGTCGACGGTAGAACAGTTCAACGTCCTCAGCGACCAACAGTTGTTCAAGCACCTGGCAATTTAACGAAATCACAATGTAGTCAGTGTCCGGCGGTGTGACGAAGAAAAAATCGTCGTCGTAGGGCAGGAAGTTCAGCCCGTCGGCAAGAAGGCTTCGATTCGGCGCCACGTCGGGCTGACTCGGCAGGTTCACCGGCAGCAGCAGGTTTATGCACTGGGCAGGCGTATGCGTGTGCTGGGCAACAGCGCTGCTCAGGGTTTCACGGAACAATCGGACGCCGTTCAGTTGCACGTCCTGCAGGGCACCGTGAAAAGCACCGGGCGTCAGCTTGTCGTAGTGTTGCGACCAGTGCGCCAGTGATGCGGCGTGTTCGATGATTTCGTCAAAGTGTTGAGTCTGCCTGTGCATCGTGCGGCACCGTTACGCCTGTCGCTTGTCCTTACAGCAGCAATCCGGACGCCAATGCCCGGAAACTTTCGACGGCTTTTTCAGAGGCGGTCTGGGGATCCTCAGCATGTGCAATCCACAAGGAAGCGCCGAGCAGGGCACCCATGATCAGGCGCGCCGTCGCTTCGGTGTCGACCACGCGGATCGTTCCTTCGTCAATCAGCCTTTGAATGCTGCGTTGAGTGCTTCGGATGCACGCGTTCTGGCTCGGCCATTGCGACGGATCGCCCAGTACCGCTGGCCCGTCGAGGAAGAGAATGCGCTGTATTTCAGGTTCCAGGGACATCTTGATGTAAGCGATGGACTCATCGATGAAGCCGCCCCAGGTTGTGCTGGCCTCTTCGATAATGACCGACAACCGTTCCATCATTTCTCCATCTATCTGGGCGATGACGGCCTGTAGCAAGCCCTTTTTGTCGCCAAAGTGATGGTACAGCGCACCCCGGGTCAGACCCGCTTGAGCGGTGAAATCGTCCATCGAACTTTCCGCATATCCCTTCGCAGCAAATGCGTCTCGCGCCGCCTTGATCAGTTTGCCGCGAGTCTCCGCAATCATGTCCGCACGCTTCTGCGCCATCGGTCGTGTTCCCTATAAAGAATTTAACATTCGTTGCGTATGTAAGTTGACATACTTCGCGTATGTCGTATTGTGTATCACATACGAGGCGTATGCAATGAGTCTGAGCTGTGTGCTCTCAGCCTCGGGAGCACCGTCATTTCGCACAGGATACCGAGCAATGCGTGAACAGCGCGATTCCGATATTTCACTGCACCTCGCAGGTCAGGGGAAAACCCTGGGATTTATCCTCAACCCGGTCGCCGGAATGGGCGGACGCGTGGGGTTAAAGGGCACCGACGGTGACGAGGTTTTGCAGGAAGCAAGGCGCCGCGGTGCGCATCCCGTTTCAAGCGATCGGGCCTTGATCGCGCTCAGGCGTCTGGCGGCTTCAACAACGCCATTCCGGCTGATCACCGGCTCGGGTGAGCTGGGCGAAGATGTCGCGCGCGCCGCCGGTCTCGACCCGATTGTCGTCTATACGTCGTCGCCGGGAGCGAGCCGGCCCGATGACACCCGAAATGCCGCGCTCGTCATGGCATACGTCTTGGTCGATCTGCTTTTATTCGCCGGCGGCGATGGCACTGCGCGTGATGTGCTGGAAATGGTCAGTGATCGCGTGCCAATCCTCGGTATCCCGACGGGTGTGAAGATGTATTCCGCCGTGTTCGGCACCAATCCGCAGAACGCTGGACATCTTGCGGCACGCTTCATTGCCGGCGACTCCTCGGTGCGCTTTCGCGAAGCCGAGGTCATGGACATCGACGAGGCTGCCATGCGCAAAGATCAGGTGTCGGCGCGGCTGTATGGCTACGCCCGCAGCCCGCACGAACGTCACCTGACGCAAAACGCCAAGGCCGGTTCCTTGGCCAGCGAAAACATGGCGCTCGACGCCGTTTCCCGACAGGTTGTCAGGGACATGAAACCCGGTTGCCTATACCTGCTGGGGCCAGGCACCACCACGCGACGCATTATGACCGAGCTCGGCCTGCCGTCGACGCTGTTGGGCGTAGACGCTGTCATGGACGGTGCGCTGGTGGGTGCTGACCTCAATGAACACGCGTTGATCCGTCTGATGGAAGGGTACGAGACACGCATCATCGTTGGCGTTCTGGGCGGTCACGGCAGCTTGTTCGGCCGTGGCAACCAGCAGATCAGCGCCGAGGTCATTCGCCGGGCAGGGCGCGAACACATCATCGTGATCACCTCGATGGACAAGCTCCTTTCCCTCGATACCGGCTGCTTGCGCGTCGACACGGGTGACGCCGAAGTCGATGCCATGCTCAGCGGCTACATACGCGTGCACACAGGGCCTGACCGGTCCGTCTTCTTCAGGGTTCGATCCTGATCATTGTTTCATCCGATAAAAACGAGGATAACCCCATGAGTAATCATGTCGCCCACCCCTACATGGCGAACTCTGTTCCTGCACTCAAACAGGAGATGCTCGACTCGATCGGTGTAGACAGCATTGAGGAGTTGTTCCAGCAAATTCCCAATGAACACCGCCTGCAACGTCCGATTGATTTGCCGTCGGCGCTCAACGAGAGCGAGCTGCGTCGGCATCTGCTCTGCACGCTGTCGAAAAACAAGACCTGCGAGCAAAACCTTAACTTCCTGGGCGCCGGCTGTTGGCAGCATCACGTTCCGGCAGCGTGCGACGAAGTCGTGCGCCGTAATGAATGGCTGACCTCGGTGTTTGGTGAGCCGAGCTCCGACCACGGTCGTAATCAAGCCTGGTTCGAGTTCTGCAGCCAGCTCGGCGAGCTGCTGAACATGGATCTGGTCGGCCTGCCAGTGCGCAGTTGGGGTTGCGCTGCGGGTCACGCCATTCGCATGGCAACCCGAATTACCGGGCGCAGCGAAGTGGCGGTGGTCCGTGCCATCGATCCTGAGCGGCTTTCCATCATCCGCAACTACTGCGAACCCGTGGAAATGCCGGGCCACATCGTCGTGCGACTCGTCGACTTTGACCCGAAAACCGGCTTGCTCGATATTGATCACCTCCGTGCCTCGATCGGTGCGCAAACGGCTGCGGTCTATTTCGAAACACCGTCTTATTTCGGTGTGATCGAACAGCAAGGGGCCGAAATCGCCGCCATTGCCCATGCAGCGGGTGCCGAAGTCATCGTTGGGGTCGATCCGATCTCCCTCGGCGTGCTGGCCGCACCGATTGATTTCGGCGCCGACATCGTGGTGGGTACCACTCAGCCGCTCGGCGTGCATATGAACTGTGGTGGCGGGGTCAGCGGCTTCATTGCAACCCGCGACGAAGAACTGTACGCCCACCAATACCCGACGCTGTTCATCAGCATCGCCGAAACCACCAAGCCCGGCGAATATGGTTTTGGCCTGAGCTTGTTCGAACAATCGTCCTACGGCTTGCGTGACAAGGGCAATGACTGGACCGGTCATTCGGTCTACATGTGGGCCATCGCCAATGCCGTCTACATGGCGATGATGGGACCAAAGGGCTTCGAGGATGTAGGCAATCTCATCCTGCAACGTGCTCACTACGCGGCGAAGTTGCTGAGTGAAGTTCCGGGCCTGGCAGTGACATTCCCTTCTGGTTTCTTCAAGGAGTTCGTGGTGAATTTCGACGCCACCGGGCTGAGCGTGAAGGACATCAACAAGCAGTTGCTCGCGCTCGGAATCTTCGGCGGAAAAGATCTGACTCACGACTTTCCGGCGCTTGGGGCCAGCGCCCTGTACTGCGTCACCGAGATTCACACACAAGCCGATATTCAGCGCCTGACTGCTGCCCTTAAAGAGGTAATCGCACAATGAGCACTCCACTCAAGGAATACCATGCTCCCGTCTGGAGCGAACCCGTCATTCTGGAGATGGGCTATCCCGGCCGTCGCGGTGTGATCTTTTCCGACGTTGAGGCTGACGTGCAAGCAGCTGTCGGCAGCGCCGTCGATTTGATTCCCGCGAACATGAGGCGCTCCAGCAAACCGGCGTTGCCGGAACTGTCCGAGCCCGAGGTGTTGTATCACTACTTGCGCCTGTCGCAGCAGACCCTGGGCATGATGAACATCAGCCTGTTCGGCACCTGCACCATGAAGTACAACGCGCAGATCAACGAGGCGATGGCATGGCGCCCTGAAATTACTCACGTGCATCCACATCAGGACGAGGACACCCTGCAAGGCGCGCTCGAAGTCGTGCATGGCATGGACACGATCCTGCGCGAGTTGTCCGGGATGGACCAGTTCATCTTCCAGGCAGGCGGCGGTGCTGACGCGGCGTACACCAGTTGCGCGGTGACCCGTGCCTACCACGCTTCCCGTGGCGAACTGGAGCAGCGTGACGAGATCATCACCACCATCCAGACGCACCCCAGCAGCGCCGCGACGGCAGCTGCCGCCGGGTTCAAGGTCATCACCCTGATGATCGAAGAGAACGGTTACCCGTCGCTCGAATCCCTGAAGGCCGCCGTGTCCAACCGCACGGCAGCGCTGATGGTGAACAACCCCGACGACATGGGCGTTTACAACCCGGAAATTCGTGAGTGGGTGCGCGTGGTGCATGAAGCGGGCGGTCTGTGCTTCTACGACCATGCAAACTTCAACGGCGCGATGACTAAGATTCGTGCGCGAGAGCTCGGTTTCGACGCGTGCATGTTCATGCTCCACAAGACGTTCGGCGCACCGAAAAGTGGAGTGGGAGGCCCGGCAGTGGGCGCCTATGGTTGTTCGGCAGAACTTGCACCGTTCCTGCCGGCACCGGTGGTGGCCTTTGACGGTGAGCGATACAGCCTGGATTACGACCGTCCGCAGAGTGCCGGTAAGATCCGCGAGTTCTGGGGCAACGTTCCGGTCATCCTCAAGGCCTACGCTTGGTCCCGCGCCATGGGCGCAAAAGGGATGGCTGAGGCGTCGGACATTTCGGTACTGGCCAACAACTACATGGAAAAAGGCTTGCTGGCGATTCGTGGCGTGACTCGTTCACACCCTGAGGCTAAAAGCCACCGGATGGAGATGACGCGCTACAGCCTTGAGCAACTCAAGGAGGAAACCGGAGTCGACGTCCATGACGTGCAAAACCGCATGAGCGATTTCGGTATTGATCCGATGTGGAGCAGTCACCACCCGTGGCTGTTACCGGAGCCGTTCACCCCCGAGGCCGGCGAGATGTACGGTAAAGAGGCGCTGGACACCTGGATTGCGGTGCTTGCGCGCATATCCGACGAGGCTTACTCGAATCCGGCGATCGTCAAGACCTCGCCTCACAACCAGGCTATTCACCGGTTGAAGAGCGCACCGCTGGAAGACCCGGCTCATTGGGCCATGACCTGGCGTGCGCACCTGCGCAAAACCAAGCAACAGACTGCTTGAACCTGGTGTTTGCACGCAGCGGCCCCGTTGATCAGGCGGGGCCGTTTTGAAACCTGATCAGAGCTAACAATCAGCCATCGGAGGTTTCCAGCACAGTAAAACAGGCTGGTGATTTCCCCCACAGGATAACCTCATGTCGATTTTCGAAACGGGCCTGGCGCCCTCGGCAGTCAACCATATCGCCCTTTCTCCGCTGAGCTTCATCGAGCGCACAGCCTCCGTCTACGGTGAGTATCCCGCCGTGATCCACGGCGCCATCCGCCGCAACTGGCAAGAGACCTATGAACGTTGCCGGCGCCTGGCTGGCGCACTAAGCCAGAGGGGTATCGGCAAGGGCGATACCGTGGCAGTGATGCTCCCCAACATCCCGGCCATGCTCGAAGCCCACTTTGGCGTGCCGATGATCGGCGCTGTACTCAATACCCTGAACGTGCGGCTGGATGCGCAAGCTATTGCCTTCATGCTGGAGCACGGCGAAGCCAAGGTGTTGATCACCGATCGGGAGTTCCACGCTGTTATTCGTGAAGCCTTGAGCTTGCTCTCTCATCCGCCATTGGTTGTCGATGTGGACGACCCGGAGTACGGCGAAGGCAGCGCGGTTAGCACGCTGGACTATGAAGCCTTCCTCGCTGAAGGTGATCCACAGTTCGCTTGGCAATGGCCTGAGGATGAATGGCAAGCCATCTCGCTCAACTACACATCCGGCACCACGGGGAATCCCAAGGGGGTCATTTACCACCACCGCGGGGCCTATCTCAATTCACTGGGAAATCAGATGACTTGGGCCATGGGGCACCACCCGGTGTATCTGTGGACCTTGCCGATGTTTCATTGCAACGGCTGGTGCTATCCATGGACGGTGACTGCGTTGGCTGGGACTCACGTATTCCTGCGTCGGGTCGATCCGCAGAAAATCCTCACTTTGATTCATCAACATCGCGTCAGCCATTTGTGTGGTGCGCCGATTGTCCTCAATGCGTTGGTCAATCTGCCAGACTCGTCCAAGGCTGCCTTCGATCATCCGGTCGATGCCATGCTGGCGGGCGCTGCACCGCCGGCCAAAGTCATCGGTGCGGTCGAGGAGATGGGCATCAAGGTCACACACGTTTATGGGCTGACTGAGGTTTACGGCCCGGTGACCGTTTGCGCCTGGCATGACCAGTGGGACGAGCAACCGCTGAATGAGCGCGCAAGGATCAAGTCGCGCCAGGGCGTGCGCTATCCGACCCTGGAAGGGCTGATGGTTGCCGATCCGAAAACCCTTGAACCGGTCCCCTTGGACGGCACAAGTGTCGGCGAAATCTTCATGCGCGGGAACACGATCATGAAGGGCTATTTGAAGAACACCGAAGCGACAAGTGAAGCGTTCGAAGGCGGCTGGTTCCATACCGGCGACCTGGCGGTGCGTCACCCTGACGGTTATGTCGAAATCAAGGATCGCCTAAAGGACATCATTATCTCGGGCGGCGAGAACATTTCCACCATCGAGGTCGAAGACGTTCTCTATCGTCACCCGGCAGTACTGGAGGCCGCAGTGGTCGCCCGTCCGGACGAAAAGTGGGGCGAAACTCCTTGCGCCTTCATCAAGCTCAAAGTCGATTATCAGAACACCCGGGAAGCCGATATCATCCTGTTCTGTCGTGAACATCTGGCGGGCTTCAAATTGCCGAAAACCGTGGTGTTCATCGAGTTGCCGAAAACATCGACAGGCAAGATCCAGAAGTACTTGTTGCGCGATTGGGCCAAGGCACTCTGATAAGAGTGCCCAAGTTTAGAGCGCGTTAGCTGGAGTAGCCGGCAAAGGCTATCAGCCTCTCTCCAGTTTAAATGGAGAAGGCTGATGGTTGGCTGAAGGCTTCAGCGTTTGCAGATCCTGTTCGCAGGTTTTAGTGGCGTGGGGGACGCCAAGCTCGCCGACCTCTTCCTGCATCAACGTATCGTAGGCAAAAAAATCAGCGGGTCGACAATACTTCTCAAGCGAAGCATTGTCGAGATGGAAGGCATAGGTTCTGAAAAAAGGCATCTGGGCCTCCGGTGCAATACCGATGGTGGGCAGGGGACGGGAAATCGAGGTTGGGTAAACAGGCTGGGTTGGGGGATTACGAACCTTGGCCGTAGGCGGCAATCCACTCGTTTGTTGACCACCGTTGTCGTCCATCTGTAAAGGAATGCTGGGAGTTAACGGCCTCGGATCTGGTCGAACTTGCGGCAGTATCTGATTACAGCCGAGCTACTTTTTGCGGTTCGCTGCCACCCCAGTACAACCAGGTCCAGCCGTCGCCCTTGCGCTGGAATACCCCGGTCGTAACGTACTGGACGACCGTTGGCTCAGCGTTTTCAAACGTGTGGCCGTCGATTCGGATCTGCGCCCAGGCAATGTCACCGCGTATCCAGGACACCACCAGTCGTGGTTCCCATCGGATGTTCAGGGTGGTCACCCACGTCACGCCATTTTGTACCGCTTCGGTCACCATGAAGAACTCGTCCAGGCCTGAGCCGGCGATCGCGACGTCCGGATCGGTGAAGTACTTGGCGACGTCCGAGCTAGGCGTGGAAAAACCCTGCAGGACTTTCGTGATAAAGGCATTGAGTGACTTCCGGGTCGCGGTGTCGGAAATCATGGAGGGCGACTGGTACCCAACGAGACTGTCGATCTTGAATACTCCCTGTTGGCTTACGTGGTGTTGGAACTTTTCTGCGGGTGAAAAAGGTATGGCGTCCGTGCGGCGGAATTTTTCATACGTGACGTATGTTGGTAATGCTATTTAACATACGCTACGCATGTCAAGCGGCATGCATACCGAATGCTTTTTCGTAATACCTGGAGCGATGGAAGGCTTGGTTGTCGTAGAAATCGATTGAGCAGCAGGGGATTTTTTGTGGTGAAGGGACACATCTGTCGATTGACATCGGATTATATGTTGTATTTTTCTCTGCATACATTGCGTATGTAGCAAGCTTCTGCCCACCCAGGTTTGGCCAGGATGATGCATGCGGCACTTCTTCACTTGGTTCAATCGTCAAACATGCATGACTTCAAAGATCACCGCGGATACTCGGCCATGTACCGGGAGGGGCACCTGACTTTTAGGCTTTACTTCGCGATTGAATCCTACGCAGGGGCTATCCCGGAGTTGGATTTAGCGCGACAGATCAGTACCGCGCAAATGGCGGAACGCTACAGATTTTCGGCCGTGTATTTCAGGGATGTTCCTCTTAATGTTCCTTCGTTCGGTGATGTGGGCCACATTTATGATCCATGGGTATTCATGGGATATGTGGCGGCGCAGACGACCCTTATCGAGCTCGCGACAGGCAGCATCGTTTCGACCTTGCGTCATCCCTTGCATCTCGCCAAGGCAGCAGCTTCGGTAGACAGACTGTCGGGGCAGCGCCTCGTGCTTGGTCTTGCGCTAAGGGACCGGCCAACCGAGTTCTCGGCCTTCAACGCCTCTCTCGAAAAACGCCAGGAATTGTTTCAGGAAGCATTGACGGTGATGCGCTGTGTATGGAGCGAAGAGTCGCCAAGGATCTCCACGTCTAGGGTAGAACTGTCCGTCGCAGACCTGCTACCCAAGCCTCTACTGGGCACCATCCCTGTTATGGTTACGGGACACTCGCGTCAATCGCTGGAGTGGATCGCCAATCATGCCGACGGTTGGCTCTACTATCCGCAGGACGTGGTGCAACAAGCAGTGACGATTAAAAAATGGCGGTCGTTGACTCAAGGTTTCAAGCCATTCTCGCAATCACTTTATGTTGATCTCTCGCCAGATCCGGAAGAAGCAGCCACGCTTATTCATCTTGGATTCAGGTCAGGCCATCGTTTCCTGATCCATTACCTGCAAACGTTGAGAGAGATAGGGGTCAACCATGCGGCTTGAATCTCAAATACGGTCGCCGCCCTGCGCACGAAGTCTTTCAGGAGCTGGGTGAGTATGTGGTTCCTTATTTTGCTGGCAACTATCCAGAAGCGTGACAATGGAGCTAAGTGAAATGGAACGGTCAATTTTGATGGCCAAGGCTACAAGGCTTGGTCGACTACCGCGTCCAGGGTATCGCGACTGAAGCCCGACTTGGCTTGAATCGCTTTACCATGGAGCATAGCCAGCACGAAGACGGCTAACGCGGAACAGTTGGAAAACCTAGCAATGGTGGGAAAAACTGTTGGACCCATAGAGTTTTCTAACGACTGTTTTTGGCCGATTCTGTTGAAAAAGTAGCTCCCCTGTCTGGCCTGCGGAAAAATCTCTGCATCGGTCAGCAGGGAAGCACGCAGCATGATGGGACAGTTATCGAGTGGGCAGGAACGGCTGTTTTACTCGTTCAACCTTGAAGACCACATCCCAACCAATCACCTACTGCGCAGCATTGATCAGTGTCTCGATCTGAGCGGCCTGCGCCATTATCTCGCCGATTTCTATAGCCCGATTGGATGTCCTTCGATTGATCCTGAGCTGATGATCCGCATGCTGATCGTGGGCTATTGCTACGGTATTCGCTCCGATCGGCGGCTGTGCGAAGAGACCCATTTGAACCTGGCGTATCGCTGGTTCTGCCGGTTGAGTCTTGAAGATGAAGTTCCTAATCACTCAACCTTTTCCAAAACCGGCACGGCCGTTTCCGGGACAGCGATCTGTTTCGCTTGTTGTTCATTGAGGTGCTGCGTCGCTGCATGGATGCGGGCTTGGTCAAGTGCGAAGGCTTTGCCGTGGACGCCAGCATTATCAAGGCGGATGCGAGTCGGCAGCGCGGCGTGCCGGGCGATGAACCGGTCAACCGACCCATCGCGGCCCTTAAATGGCTATGCAGCATTGCGGCGGTCTCTTTGAAGAACTGCTTACTCTGAGCTGCGCACTGATTGAAATGCAGCCTGTCTGACCGTATGTAGAGGATAGGCGATTCGAAATTTTCGAGCTAAAAATAATCACAAGTTAAAGAGATAAAAAATGGAATTCACATTCACAGCGAAAGACAACAATGACTATACAATTTTATTTGATGATGAGGGATATGAAATATCAGTTTATAAGACTGGCCAAAAGCTAGGTTCCATCAGCCTCGACCTCCGCGACGAAGATGGTGACTGGGAACACTACCACATTACGCACTTGGCCTTAGACGGGTGCAAGGGGCTTGGCATAGGGCAACGCTGCCTAGAGCTACATAAAAGAATTTTTGATACCCCTCTAACCGCCGGGCGGTCAAATGCTGGTCAACAAGAGGCGGCCGAAGTAGTGGAATGGGTTTATCTGCCCGGCACGAACCAGGGCATCAACACCCGGGGTAAATACAAGGGCGCCGCATGTGAACTGTGGCTCAAATGAGGCTCCGGCTTGGATGATTATCATGGTCAGTTTCCTATTCAAAATGGGCCAGGACACCCCCTCGGGAGTCACGGCCGAAGCAGGGTCTCAACAGCATGGTTCTGTGTCACCGTTACTGCTCAATGCTATTGGCCGTTATCAGCACGGGATAATGCTGCAGATTGAGCCGTTGTGTCAGTTCATCGGCCGATACAGGCGTGAGCGTCAGTCCTTGCGCAACCTGTCGCAGGTTATCGAGCGCTGCTTTGGATTCGACGTTGACGACCAGACCAACAGCGTTGAGTTTCACCAGGGTAGGTAAGCGCTGTCTGAGCCAGGTTCGTGATTTAACATCATCCCCGATCAAGAAAAAGGCCGGTAACCCAGTGGCGCTCAGCGCACGGCGCTTGACAGTGCCAGGGGTCAACAATGGTGAACGAACCGGCAGCATGTCTTCTTCGCTGTAGCGTATCTCAGCCACCACAGGTGCCTCTTTCTGTGCGTACACGTGAGTGCTCAATGTGCATATCACCAGATAACATGTTGACCATACTTTCATGGGCGACTCCTCGCTGGAGATTCAAGCCGGGTCAGGTGGTGGCTGATGCTCAATCGGTAGCGAGCAGCTAATGGACCACCCGCGGGACGATGGAAACGTCCAGCAGCGCCTAACCAGTTTCCATTCGCACGGTAGTGCTCTCGTAGTAGCGTTGCTGCGATAGCCAGGTTTCTATCAGGGCTTAGGAGCTCGCAGGGAAACCGGTAGAAGCGCTTTTGATGACCCAGATTGATTTGCGTCAGACCTGCATCAATACGCGTTGCTGGGTGACGCTGCAGGGCTTGGAGAAGACCGAGACATGCATCAGCACGGGTGGGGTAATAACGCGCTGTACCAGCAATATTCAATGTCCATGGCCAGGGGTGTCGCTGATTGCGTAAGGTGATCCCGCTTTCTTGCAGTGCTACAGCAAACAGGATGTTCGCAGGTATACCCATCTTTCTTGCAGCAACACTGTAGGCCGGCGGTGGCACCTGCATCGCTTGAGCAACTGCGCAGGGGAAGGTATTCAGTAGGACGCCACAACTGATGAGCCGAAACAACACTGTCCGTTTTTCTACTGTCGTAACCATGTTCCATTCACCTCACGCATGACCGCCGGCAGTTCTCCTTGAGCGCCCGTAGACAGCCAGCGCCCGTTGTCGTGGTTGAGCGTGATGGTTCCATCACGGATCTTGATCGATCTGATGCCGACTTTTTGCGCCCAGTCCCGAATGCGCTTGTCATCGTTCCGACTTCCTACGACGTAGAGATCGAACGATTTACCCGCAATGTTCAACTGTTTGACTTGATGATCGCAGTTGGGGCAATCGTATTGGACGAAGACAGCCACTCTTTCGGTGGTTTTGATAAGTGGGCTGCTCATAGGTGGGAGATTGATTAACGCCATCCCTGGGTAGCGAGCTTTCCAGGCGTGGTCGTAGGCGCGCTGATAGGCCAATAGTTTTTCAACTCTTGCCGCTTCAGCTTCCACCTGTAGTTCCGCGTATCGCTGACGCTCAGCTTCAGACTGTGCTTCGATGCCTAATGCGCTCAAAGGATCGAGGTTGGGTGAGTAGGTACCCAGTGGTCCATGCATCAACGCTCGGTAACGGTGAAGCTCATCTTCTTGCAGGCCCCACTGACGAGCCAATTGCAATTCATCGCTTTGTAGATCTGCTGTCGCTCGGATTTTACTTGATGCTTCGATTGAATTTTTTGAGCCTGATTCAGCGGCCTGTGTCTCGGGGTTGGCCATTACCGCCAAGATCACTGCGAATATTAGTGAGTGTCTGGACATGTTGACCTCTACCGAATATTCAGATGGCGAGTCTCGCCATTGACGAGGAATACCGCCGTCCGGTCGTCGAACCCTTCAAGCTCCCAGCCGTCGTGTGTTTCACCGATGCGCATGACTCGACTCTGGTCTACTGACTGAGCGCCAATCGGGGCAATAGACAGGAACCGTTCCCCGCCACGTAGTTCACGTCCGATAATTTGAAAGGAGAGGTTCAGTTGGGGCAGCGCTTTTGGTTTTTTAGGTTTGGATTTTGGGTTGCTGGGTGGTAGTGAGACGACGGGTTGCTGAAGCTTCGCTTCGAGTGCCTGCACCTGCTGCTGCAATACTTGTAGATCCGCACTTGTTGCAGTGGGGTCAGGGCTTTATCAGTACGTTTCAGTCCGGCTTCACCCAAGGCACCGTTGGGGTAGGGGTGGACGCTTATGGACTGCTCGGCGTGAAACTCGACAGTGGCCGGGGGCGAAATTACAGGGCATTTTTCGACACTGACAGCAGTGGCCGGCCGGTCGATAATCTTTCGGAAGCGGGGGGCGCACTGAAGCTGCGCATCTCAAACACTGTCCTGCGCTACGGCAACCAGTTCCCAACGATGCCGGTGCTGGCGTATGACGATTCCCGATTATTGCCAGAAGCTTTCACGGGCACTTTGATTACCAGCAAGGAGATCGAGGGGCTAGAATTGAATGTCGGACGATTCACAGCTGACAGCCCGATGGGCTCTCCTGCAAGAGACCCGAACCACCTCAAAAGCATCGATGTGGTTGGAGGTACCTATAAGGTCTCTGATGCGTTAAGCGTCGCTGCGTATCATTCCGACGTTGAGGACACGTTCAAAAAGTATTACGGCAACGTGAACTACACCGTGCCGTTCACGTCGTCGCAGGCGTTGAATGTTGACTTCAATATTTACCGTACGGACTACAAAGACGGTGCTCAGGCAGCGCTTGACTTCGGTGGCGACGGTAACAATGACAGCAACACGATATGGAGCCTGGCAGCCAAATACAGTATAGGTTCGCACGCGTTCATAGTGGCGCACCAACGCAACAGCGGTGACGCCGGTTACGCTTACGACTACGGCGATGGCGGTAGCACGATCTATGTTGCCAACTCCTACTATTCCGACTTCAACCTGAAAGATGAAGAGTCGTGGCAACTCAGCTATGAACTGGATTTTGCTGAGTTCGGACTTCCCGGGCTGTCTTACAAAACCGCCTACGTGAGAGGCAGTAACATCGATGCGGGCGGCGAACAGGATGGCACCGAGCGGGAGTTCTTCAACCAGGTTAAGTACGTGGTGCAGGACGGTACATTCAAAGACCTGTCGCTCAAGCTGCGCAACTCCATCTATCGAGCGGACCGCGACGTAGGCCCTAACTTAAACGAGGTTCGGGCCTTCGTCGAATATCCGTTGGATCTGCTTTGATCCATTGCGCCGTCTAGCTTGCTACAGGGGCAGCGGCGCAAACCGGCTTATTAGGTTTACGAGCGCGGATTGTGTTGCGAGTTAAAAAAAAGCAGCGTCACTCATGGAGTGAGTACTCTGCTTTCTTCTTGCGATAGCGTAGCCGACCTGCTTCAGCCTGTGATCACTTCCAGTGTCGGCACCATGCGAATGGCGTTGGAAAAATTCGCCAGGTTCACGGAAGTCTTGGTGGAGATTCGATGCAGTTCTTGCACCTTTTGTAAGCTTGCATCCGTATGGATGCGAACGGTGAAGCTGACTTCGTCGTAACCTGGGTTAACGTTTTCATCCAGGCCCAGGAAGCCACGCAGATCCAGTTCACCATCCGTCTCGATTTGGAGGCTGTGAATGGTGATGCCCATGGCCGACGCATTCGCCACGTAGCCGACAGTGAGGCAGGCATTCAGTGCGGCCATCAGCAGTTCCTGCGGGTTAGGTGCGGAGTTTGTACCCAGCAGTTCTGCAGGCTCGTCGGCCGCAATCTCGAAGTGACGAGAGTAATCGTTGCCGCTCAAGTGGTAGCGGGTTACCGTGCCGACGCTACGGGTCTGATGCTCCCAGTTAGTCTTGACGTTGAAACGTGCATGACGTTTTGATGGGTCTTCCACGATGCTTTGCGCAAAGTCCTTCAAGGCTGCGACATCGATACCATTAATATGCTCGTTCATTTTTCAGGTTTCCTTAAGTCATGGACATAGCTATACAAAATCGGTCAGAGGAAAACCTCTTCCAATGAAAAAAGTTAGACTTTCTTATTTTTATAAGGCGTTGTTATCTGGCAAGGCAATGCTTTGGATAGCCTTGGATATCTCGTATGAGGTAACAGCTTGATGGCTCTCGTCGGGCTAAGTTCGTTTGCACTGAAAGAACGTGACGAACTTAACCGTCAGCGCGTTGCTACAGACGCCGAGCAAGATAGTTGATGGTTTAACCGTCGGTGACAACCCCTCATAACTGCAATTAACAATTCTATTGAATGGAAAAATCGCTAGGGAGTGTCTTGGCGCTCAGCGCTGTCAGTTGCTCAAGTTTGTGCAGGCGTGTCGACTCGCCAGCCGGCTTGCGCATCACGAACAACTTCGCTGACCCAATCCACGAATGCTCGGACAGTGGGGGAGAGGTGACGGTTTTTAGGGTAAAGGACTGATAGCGGAACGGCCGGTGCGCTGTAGTCAGCCAGCACCTGCCGAAGACGTCCGGTGGTGAGGTGTTGACGCACCATGTAGCTCCCGGCGCGTATGAGGCCCAAGCCTTCCAGCGCGCAGGCGACATAGGCGTCAGTATCATTAACGATGAGGCGCTCCGGCATCCTGACAATGCGATCCTCTCCATCCACAACGAAGTGCCACTCCATCGATCGTGCAGTTCGACTCGACAGGTATCCTACGGCTTGATGTCCGGCCAGGTCCTCTAAAGATTCGGGCGTACCGTGAATCGCCAGATACTCCGGTGACGCGCAGGTCACCCAGTGGAACGCGCCAATGCGTTTTGCAATCAGCGTCGGCGAGTCTTCTGGCGTCCCCGTTCGAATGACGCAGTCGATGCCCTCCTGGACTAATTCCACCGTGCGATCAGCCATCGTCAATGTCAGCTCGACGTCGGGGAAACGCGTCTGAAAGTCCTTGATCGAAGGGAGCACCACGATGCGCGCAAGGGAGAGGGTCATGTCGACCCGCAAGCGACCGCGGGGCTTTCCTGCAGATCCGGGGAAACTTGACTCTACAGCTTCAACGTCCACCAGCAATCGCCTGCAGTTGTCGTAGTACAGCGTGCCGTCCGGCGTCAGGCTTATGTGGCGTGTGGTCCGTCGCAACAGGCACACGCCGAGGAAAGCTTCCAGCTCTTTTACCGCACGCGTGACCCTTGAAGGAGGCAAGGACAAACTGTCAGCCGCCCGTGAGAAGCTGTGCATTTCCACTACACGCGCGAAAATCTGCATCGACTGGAGTCTGTCCACTGAATCTCTCCTTACTGGAATATTTATTGCCTCTCAAGCAATAAGAATGAGTTTTTTCGTACCTAATTGCTTGTTTATATTATCGAGCTTCCAAGGTAAAGAGGGTGATTATTCTAAACAAGGCAATAAAGTTAGCCAGGTTTTAGCCTAGATGCCCGGGCGTGACGTCCGCAGACTGCAAGCCATTCAACTTGGCCAGGCGCGTCACATGAATCTCTTGAAGAAACATCATTTAGCACTCCTTACGGTTGCCATCGCAGTGGTAGGCGGTGGCAGCATCCTCTTGAGCAATAAGTCGGAAGTTCACGCCGAAGCGGCTGTCGCGCCGCCTACCGTGACGTATCGACCTGCATTGCAACGGTCGGTATCTGACTTCCAGGACTACACCGGTCGGCTCGAAGCCGTGGATCTCGTTGACGTGCGTCCCAAGGTGCCGGGAACGCTGCTGAACCTGCATTTCAAACCAGGTCAGCACGTGCGCCAAGGCGACCTCCTTTTTACGATCGACCCGGCCCCGCTTGAAACGCAAGTGCGTCAGGCACAGGCCAATGTGGCCGGTATTGAAGAGCGCAAACGACTTGCCGAGATCGAACAGGCTCGCGCCAAGCGACTGCTGGAATCGAACTCCATCGCTCGCCGAGAGTTTGATTCGCTCGACAATGCGGCCCGCGAGGCGGCCGCGTCTCTGAAAGGCGCGCAGGCTTCTCTGGCGCAGATCCAGTTGCAGCTCAGCTATACGCAAGTCCGTGCACCGATTGCCGGACGTATCTCCCGTGCGGAGATCACGGCCGGGAACGTTGTAGGCGCGGGCGGCGAGGCCGCGGTGCTAACCAGAATTGTTTCCGACGACAAGCTCTACGCCTCTTTCAACGTGGACGAGCAGAGCTACCTGCGGATCATCGCCCCTTCACTTCGTGCCGGGGCGCAGCCGGTGATCAAGGTGGGTCTGGCCAATGACTCCGCGTTCCCGTACTCGGCCGTTATCGAAGCACTGGATAATCAGATGGACACGCGTTCGGGAACGGTGCGTGTTCGTGCCAGGATTGACCAAGTAAGCCCTGAAATGCTCCCGGGTCTCCAGGCTCGCGTTCGCCTGCAAGGTGGCAAGCCTTACTCCGCCGTGATGGTCGATGAAGCCGTCGTCGGAACCGACCAGGACCGCAAATACGTGCTGATCGTCAACGGTGAGAACAAGGTCGAACGGCGTTTCGTGGAGTTGGGCACGCTTCAGGGAAAAGAGCGAGTACTGCTCAGTGGTGTTGACGCGGGGGCCAAGGTCATCGTCGATGGTGCGTTCAGGGCGCCGCCGGGATCAACCGTGACTGCGGTCCCCGCAGAGGCCGAGAAGGCTCCTGCCACTGCTGTGAGCGGAGGCCGCTCGTGAATATTTCCAAATTTTTCATTGACCGCCCCATCTTCGCATGTGTGCTGTCCGCGCTGATTTTGCTCGCGGGAATCGTGTCTGCACTCAACATGCCGGTATCAGAATACCCGCAGGTCATTCCTCCTTCGGTCGTCGTACATGCGCAGTATCCCGGTGCCAACGCCAAGACCATCGCAGAGACCGTCGCGGCACCCTTGGAGCAGTCCATCAACGGCGTGCAGGACATGCTCTACATGGATTCGAAGGCGAGCGGTGATGGTCACCTGTACCTGACAGCGACCTTCAAGCTGGGCACCGATCCAGATCGTGCTCAACAGCTGGTGCAGACCCGCGTATCGCAAGCGCAAGCGCGGCTGCCCGAGGATGTTCAGCGGCTGGGGGTCACGGCCATCAAGAACTCCCCGATCATCACCATCTCCGTACACATGGTGTCGCCGAAAGGGACCTACGACAACAATTACGTCAGCAACTACGCGATTCTGCACGTAAAGGATCGTCTGGCGCGAATTGCTGGTGTGGGCGAAGTGTCGATCTGGGGCCCTGGCGGTTATGCGATGCGCGTGTGGTTGGACCCGGCAGCGCTGGCCGAGCGGGGGCTCAGTGCCAATGATGTCTCCGACGCCATTCGACGTCAGAACATCCAGGCGGCGGTGGGTACGATAGGCAGTGCGCCGACACCGTCCAGCACAGCCTTTCAGCTCAACGTCAACGCGGATGGCCGCCTGAAATCCCCAGAGGAATTCAAAGGCATCGTCATCAAGTCTGACGCGCGAGGAGCTATTACGCGGCTGGGTGACGTCGCTCGTGTGGAGCTAGGTGCTGAAGACTACGGCATCCGCGCCACTCTGAATAACGCGCCGGCCGTCGCCGTGACTGTGCAAGAAGCACCCGGGGCTAACTCGCTCGCGATTTCCCATGAAGTGCATCAAGTCATGAAGGAGCTCGAGAAAGATTTTCCTGAAGACCTGACGTATCGCGTCGTCTACGAACCTAGCCGTGCGGTCCAGAACGGCATTGACGCCGTTATCACAACGCTCCTGGAATCGGTGGCGTTGGTGGTGCTGGTCGTATTTCTGTTCTTGCAGACCTGGCGCGCATCGATCATTCCGCTGCTGGCGGTGCCGATTTCGATCATCGGTACGTTCACGTTTCTGCTGCTGGCAGGCTATTCGATCAATACGCTGTCGCTTTTCGGCCTGGTGGTTGCCATCGGTATCGTTGTCGATGATGCCATTGTGGTTGTCGAGAACGTGGAGCGAAACATTGCGCGAGGTCTCAACCCCCGTGAGGCGACCTATCAAGCGATGCGCGAAGTCAGTGGTCCGATCATCGCGATTGCGCTGACGTTGTCGGCTGTCTTCCTACCACTGGCCTTCCTGAGTGGTCTGACCGGGGAGTTCTACAAACAGTTCGCGGTAACCATCGCGATCTCTACGCTCATCTCGGCGGTGAACTCGCTGACGTTGTCGCCTGCACTGTCGGCCTTGCTGTTGAAAGGGCATGACGAGGCACCTGATGCGGTGACCCGTGTGACGCGAAAGTTGTTCGGTCGCTTTTTCGGTCGCTTCAATCGAACCTTCGATCGTGCGTCCGTAGGGTACGGGGGCAGCATCGGCGGCGTCGTGAAGCACAAAGGCGGCATGCTTGTCGTGTACGCGGGTCTGCTTGCGGCCACGTGGTGGCTCACAGGCCATGTCCCTGGAGGTTTCGTTCCTGCCCAGGACAAAGAGTACCTTGTCAGTCTCGCGCAGTTGCCTGAAGGCTCGACACTAGATCGAACCGAAGCGACGATGAACCTGATGAACGAGATGGCGCTCAAGCATCCTGCGGTCATGGGGACTTCAGGATACAGTGGTCTGTCGATCAATGCCGTGACCAAGAGCTCCAGTACGGCCCTGAGCTTTGTCTTGCTCAAGCCGTTCAATGAGCGCAAAGGCATCAGCGCCAACCAGGTTGCCGCAGACTTGGGCCGTGAGTTCAGTACCATTGGCAATGCGTTTACCGGGATTTTTCCTCCGCCACCTGTTTATGGCTTGGGAAACATCGGCGGCTTCAAGCTGCAGATTGAGGACCGTGCTGACTTGGGCTACGAGGAGCTCTACAAGGCGACTCAAGCCTTTATCAAAAAGGCGTCCGAAGCACCGGAGCTGGGTCCGCTGTTTTCGACATACACCGTTAACGTGCCCCAACTCAAGATTGATATCGACCGCGCGAAGGCGCAGCAGCTTGGCGTTGATACGCCGGCAGTGTTCGGGACGCTGCAGGCATTCCTGGGTTCCTACTATGTCAACGACTTCAACTTCCTTGGCCGCGTGTATCAAGTACGCATGCAGGCCGATAGCCAATTCCGTTCGAAGCCTGATGACATAGGGCAACTGCATGTGCGCAGTGAGTCCGGTCAAATGGTACCGCTTGCTTCTTTGGCGAGGGTTAGTCAGACCTATGGCCCCGACCAGGTCGTTCGCTACAACGGTTTCACTGCAGCTGACGTGGGTGGTAGTCCTGCGCCCGGCTATTCCTCGGACCAGGCGATGGCAGCCATCGAACGGATTGCGGCCGAAACCTTGCCTGCCGGCATGACCTACGAGTGGACTGACCTGACCTATCAGCAAATCATCGCAGGCAATACCGCCATCTGGATTCTTCCTCTGTGCGTATTACTGGTGTTCTTCGTGCTGGCCGCTCAATACGAGAGTCTGACCCTGCCGCTGGCGATCATCCTGATCATTCCGATGAGTATCTTCTCAGCATTGCTCGGCGTATGGCTCACCCAGGGCGATAACAACATATTCACCCAGATCGGGCTCATCGTGCTCGTCGGCCTAGCGACGAAGAACGCCATCCTGATTGTGGAGTTTGCCCGTGAATTGGAGATGGCAGGGAAGTCCACTGTCGAGGCGGTTATCGAGGCCTGTCGCTTGCGTCTGCGGCCCATTCTGATGACGTCGATGGCCTTCATCATGGGTGTCATTCCACTGGTCTTGTCGACGGGCGCTGGCGCAGAGATGCGTCAGGCCATGGGGATCTCGGTGTTCTTCGGAATGATTGGTGTCACCTTCTTTGGACTGTTCCTGACGCCGCTGTTTTACGTGGTTGTCCGCGCGCTGAGTGGAGGAAAACCGTTGCGCTCCGCGACGCATCACGAAGCGCCCGCCCTGGCCGCTCATCACCCTGAACAGAAGCAGCCGGAGGGTCTGGCATGACCTATCAAATCAATGTGCGCCAGCCAGTGGCCCAAGTGTCCAGAATTGCCATCGCCATCGCAATCGGTGTGGCGTTTCTGTCGGGATGTTCGCTGGCGCCCACCGAAGACCGGCCGAGTATCGATTTTCCGGCGAATTTTGTGGAAGCCGAACACCCTGCGCTCGCACCTCTGAAGCCAACTGAAAACCCTGGCCGGTGGCAGCCCGGGGAGCCTGCAGACCAGCAGAAGCCGTCTCCCTGGTGGAGAGTATTGGGCGACCCGGTTCTGGAGCAACTGGAGGCGCAAGCCCTTGAGGCCAATCCCGACGTAGACATAGCGATGGCGCGCCTCAAGCAGTCACGTGCCTTGACCGCGCGCAGTGAGTCGGCGCGATCTCCGGACATCAATGCAGGCTTCGGTCCCACTCGTCAGCGCACTTCAGGCGCCGCTGACGGGCGTGGCGATGGCGACCCCGGCACCACGCAAACGCTATGGCGCGCGCAGGTTACCTTCGCGTACGAAGTCGACCTCTTTGGCCGTGTTTCGTCGAGTATCGCTGCAGCCCGCGCGGATACGGACCAGCAACTGGCACTGACGCACCAGATGCTGCTCGTCATTCAAGCCGATGTCGCAAGAACGTACTTCAGCCTTCGGCAGCTGGAAGGTGAACAGCGTTTGCTCCGCGAGACTGTGAAGCTCAGAGAAGATACTGCGAAGCTCTTGGAGCGAAGACTCAGTGGTGGCGACGTGGCCAACTACGTTGTCGACCAAGCAACGACCGAACTGTACTCCGCCCGAGCCGAACACCTGGCGGTACAACGGCAATACGCCCTGACCGCGCATGCGTTGGCGATCTTGCTCGGCAAGCCTCCCGCGTCCTTCAAGCTTGATGCGAAACCGCTGGAAAACGTCACCGTGCAACTGCCGCCAGGCCTGCCGTCGACATTGCTTGAGCGTCGGCCTGACATCGCTGCTGCAGAGCGAGCCATGGCCGCTGAGAACGCTCGAATTGGCGTCGCGAGAGCGGCGTTCTTTCCTTCGCTATCTCTGACGGGAGGACTTGGTTATGAATCGGAAGACCTTGGCAACCTGAGCGATTGGTCGCAGCGCACATTCCTGTTGGGACCGCTGATAGGGACAGCATTGAGTTTGCCTATTTTCGATGGCGGAAGACGTGACGCCGATATTGCCCGCGTCCGCGCCGTCTACGAAGAGCGGGTCGCTGAATACCGCAAGACGGTCCTGCAGGCCTTCCGCGAAGTAGAGGATTCGCTGGTGTCCATCAGGACCCTGGATGAGCGGATCGTTTTTGAGCGAGGAGGGGAAGAGGCTTCGTTGCGTGTCGCACGATCCGCACAGGACAGGTTCGACGAAGGCGACGTCGACTATCTCGAAGTGGTTGATGCACAGCGCACGCTGCTGCGCAGTCAGCTGTCGCTGATCCAGTCCGAAGGCGAGCGCGCGCGGGTCACGGTTGATCTGGTACGCGCGCTGGGTGGGGGCTGGGAAGCCTCTCATCAACAAAAGACTGAGAAGAACGGCTGACACCAGAGGGCGCGCCAAGGCGTCCTCGATATTCAAGGGCCCGTCGCCCACGCCACCAGCTCACGTGGGTGACAGCCTTATTAACGGGAGAATTTCACATGTCAGTTTCAGATTTGTTCAAACCGCTTACGCTCCTTCATGGTCCGGCAATGAGAAATCGCTTCATGCTGGCGCCGCTTACCAATCAACAAAGTGGGCGCGACGGTTTTGCTTCCGAATTCGATCAGGAATGGATCAGACAGGTCGCGCAAGGTGGTTATGCGTTGATGCAAACCTGCGCCACCCACGTCGAGGAATCGGGTATTGGATTTGACCGACAGCTGGGCATCTTCAGCGACGCTCACTTGCCAGGTTTAACCCAGATGGCTACTTCGATTCGCCAAGGCGGCGGCCTCTCCGCGGTGCAACTGCACCATGCCGGACACCGCGCAAATCCGATGTTGGGGGGCGTTCCGGCGCCTGCTTCCGATTACACCGTTCCGGGCATCCAAGCCTTACCGACGGAAGCGGTTGAACGCATCCGCGACAGCTTTATCGCCGGCGCGAAAAGAGCGGAACTGGCCGGCTTCGATGGAGTCGCCGTCCACGGTGCTTTTGGGTGGATTCTGTCGGAATTCATGTCCCCGCAATTTAATGACCGAACCGATAAATACGGCGGTAGCGTTGAGAATCGTGCCCGTTTCACGATCGAGGTCATAGAAGGTATTCGGCGTGAATGCGGCCCTGAATTCCAGATCGGCTGGCGACTGTCCGTCGAGCGCTACGGGCTGCAACTGGAAGAGCTGCGTGAAATTACTGCAGATATTCTGGATCGCGAGTTGATCGACTATCTGGATCTGGCCCTTTGGGACTCCGCTCAAATCGTGCAAGACGGGACGTTCAAAGGACAGAAAATGCTTAGTGTCTTCACCGAAATTCCACGTAAGGGAGTACGGGTCGGGACTGCAGGCAAGATCATGAGCGCCCAACGTGCCGGGCAATTGATGGATGAAGGATGCGACTTCGTGTTGATTGGCCGAGCAGGCATTCTACAGCGTGACTTTCCCCTTCAAGTGAAAGCGGACCCGTTTTATGAGAGTCCCAGACTTCCGGTAGCGGCGAAATACTTGCGCGAGGGCGGACTGAGCGAGCGCTTTATCAACCACATGCGGGGATGGCAGAGTTTTGTCATTCGCGGGAGTCTGTGAAGCCGTGGTCCTGAATTTTCGAACTAAAGTCATATTACTCGCCGTCATCCCTAGCCTGACACTGGCCGCGGTCATCAGCGGAATTGTCTGGTATGTGTTGCAAAATCTAGCAACGGAGGAGATACAGCAGACCCGAGATTTGCTTCTCGAAGAGCGAAAGATCGCCCTCAGGAATTACCAGCAGATCGGCGAGGCAGCCATCAGGCCGATCTATGACGCCTCGGCGCCGGAGGACATGGAGGCCCGCAACCGGGCGATCGACATTCTCAAGGTGCTGCAATTCGACAAGGCGAGTTATTTCGCGGGGTATTCCTCCGCCAGCATCCGCGTCTTCTGGTCTGACAAAAACCAGGACATCGGCAAGGATTTTTCGGACGTCAAGGATGCGAACGGGATCTATGTCATTCAAGGTCTCGTCGCTGCCAGTAAGTCAGGACCGTCATTTTTTCGCTATGACTGGCCAACGCCTGGAAGCGATAAACCCGTACCCAAGATTGGCTATTACCATTACCTGCCCAAATGGGACCTGTCGTTCGGCACTCAGGTGAATCTGGACGACGTAGAAGAGCGCGTGCAGGTCATCGCGGCATCCATGCAGAATCGGCTGGGCGCTTCTGCAGCGCTGATCGTAGCCGTCGTCGCATCGTTGCTGTTAATCGTGGCAGTCGTCGCCGCGTTCCTCGGCAATGGTCTGGTCAGACCGTTGTGGGTGATCAAAAAAAACCTGGACGATATCGCTGCAGGAGAGGGCGATCTCACGCGCCATTTGCCTGAGGGACGGGACGATGAGCTGGGTGCGCTGGCCAGATCCTTCAATCGTTTTATCGAAAAAATCCATGGGATGGTCCGGCAGATCTCTGAGATGACCGATCAGTTGTCACTGTTGGTGGACAACGTCTCTATCCAGGCTTCACGTTCAGAAAAGGCGATGTCCGGGCAGCGTCTTGAGACTGACCAGGTGGCCACCGCCATCCACGAAATGTCCGCGGCTGCCCATCAGGTTTCTGCCAGCGCACAAAACGCATCGCTGGCTGCTCGCGAAGGTTCGCAAGTGAGCATTGAGGCCAGATCCGCGGTGAACAAGAGCATCACCAGCATTCATGCGTTGATTGCGGATGTTGGCCAAACAAGTATTTCGCTGGATGCCCTGCGCGCTGACGTTGTTTCCATTGCCAGTGTTGTGGACGTCATCCGATCTATCGCCGAGCAAACGAATCTGCTGGCGCTCAATGCGGCGATTGAAGCCGCGCGCGCTGGGGATGCAGGACGCGGGTTTGCGGTGGTTGCAGACGAGGTGCGGGCGCTTGCCAGTCGCACCCAGCAAAGCACGATAGAGATCAACGAGATGATCAGTTCATTGCAGCGCGGCGCCGAGGACGCCGTGAAAGCCATGAATCGTTCGAGTGAGTCTGGCAAGGCCACCGGGAAACTGTCCAACGACGCCAGCGAGGCGCTGGACTCGATCGCTCGACTTATCGAGACCATCAACGATATGAACGCGCAAATTGCGAGCGCATCCGAAGAGCAGACTTCAGTAGCAGAAGAAATCAACCGCAGCATGACCGCTATCGCTCGCGCAGCAGATGCCGTAGCGGATGACGCCCTGGTGGGCGCGAGTACCTCACAGCGTCTTGCAAGCGTGGGGGATAGGCTGCGACTGCAGGTCAAACAATACAAGATTTGATCCGGGCCTTGCGCAGATGAAGTCGTTCAACAGGAGTCACGTCATGTTAATCAACGCTGTCAGCACTCTTGAAATCGAAATTGCTGAAAGCCATGAAAACGCGCTCAAGTGTTGCGTTTCTCATTACATCTCCGGTTTTGAAAAAGTGCCTGGCTGCTTGGCGTACGGGTTAACCAAAAGCGCCCAACATCCACAGCTTTGGCTGCTGAGCGGTTACTGGGACAATCCGGAAACCATGTGGGCCCATTTTGGGGCAAAAGAATTAGATTCAATGATCTGGATGATCAGCAAGCGAGCGTTGGGCGTGCGGTTTACTAGCTACCTTTCGCAAACTGTTGGAGCGGCTTGATGTCGATTGACGAGCACATCTTCCACAAATTCGATCTCAATTCGCTGGTTACTTTTCTAGTGGTGTATCAGGAAAGGGGGGTGTCGAAGGCGGCAAGGTCGCTGAAAGTGACACAACCGGCTGTCAGCAATGTGCTCAGCAAGTTGCGGAGACGGTTTGACGATCCACTCTTCATCCCCTGCGGGCGAATGGTGCGACCGACTTCAAAGGCTGATTCGATAGCGCAGGTGCTCGCGCCTGCGATGATGACGTTGCAGGCGCTCATTTCATTAGATGCACAGGAAGACTCATCGACATTCCTGTATACGGAAAACGAAGATTTGAGAGCCCGTGGATGAACAAATTTCAGGCAATGGAAGTATTTGTTCAGGTGGTGGATACCGGTGGTTTCACCCGTGCGGCCGAAAATTTGAAATTGCCGAAAGCCACGGTTTCCACCCTGATACAGGCGTTGGAAACCTCTCTGTCAGTAAAATTACTGAATCGGACTACCCGCCACGTCAGCGTAACTGCGGACGGCGCCGTCTTCTATGAGCGGTGCGTCGGCATCCTCGCGGATGTGCTCGATGCAGAGGATACTTTGAGTCGCACACGTCTTAGCCCATCGGGACGATTACGCGTCGACGCGCCCACCGGACTGGCCAGCGAAGTCATCATCCCGGCGCTAGCGGATTTTTTTGAGTTGTATCCGGACATCAGGGTGGAACTGGGCTGCAGCGACCGCCCGGTGGATCTGGTCGAGGAGGGCGTAGATTGCGCAATCCGTGGAGATCGCCGGCTCGCCGATTCCAGATTGATCGCACGCCGGGTCGGTACGATGCACTACGCCACCTGTGCATCGCCGGCGTACCTGGAACGTTACGGCCGTCCGATGCATCCTGGCGAACTGGTGCATTATCGGTGCGTCAATTACTTCTCTGCCCGTACGGGCAAGATGTTCGACTGGTACTTCACGCGCGACGGTGAACGTGTTCAAGTCTCCTTGCCCAGTCACATTGCACTCAGCGACAGTTATGCCTATACAGCAGCAGGCTTGTCAGGGCTGGGTATCGTACAAATGGCGACGTTTTTGACGTCGCCCATGATCGACGAAGGAAGGTTGGTGCCGCTGCTGGAAGACTGGACGAACGAACCACTTCCGATCCATGTGGTATATCCGCAGAACCGACACCTGTCTGCAAAGGTTCGCGTGTTTGTCGAATGGGTGGAGCAGTTGTTTTCTAACCATCCCTCCATGCACTAAGAATGAGGCAAAACTCTGCTCATTCATTCTCCGCGGAGTTTTGCATGAGACCTAGATTTCGAGCCCTTCTGCTGCCAACGAATCGCGAACACTCGACCGTTCCTTCATTCGGGCCATGAACCTCTGAATAGACACGTAGTGAAAAATGTCGATCTTCACATGAGGCGGCCAGCACAAGACATTAAACAAGTAAGCATCCGCCACTGAAAATGTATCACCTAAAACATACTGACGATTGGACAAGTGCTTATCAACATACTCAAATTTGCTCGCGAGATTGCCTTCGGCGAACTGGCTTTTTGAAGTGTCGTCTACAAGTGATGAAAACATCACGGCCATGCCTTTATGCAAATCCGAGGCGACGAAGTTCAACCACTCCAGCGCGCTGTAGCGTTGCCGGGTACCAAAGGCGGGGAGAAGCTTATGCTGAGGGTAGGTGTCTGCAATCCATTGGAGAATAACCGCCCCTTCAGTGAGTATATCGCCGTCATCCAGTTGCAATGCAGGTACAAAGCCCTTGAGCGTGACCTTGAAGTAGTCGCCTTCAATAGTCTTCTTTGTGGCGAAGTCTACTTTGACCAGTTCGAATTTTTGCCCGACCTCCCGTAGCGCAATTTGTGTAGCAAGTCCGCAAGAGCCTGGCGAATAATATAGTTTCACAGCAATGTCCTTCACTTAAAGTAGAGATTTAAAATCAGCGGGGTCATGACGTTCACGCAGGAATTCTCCCGGCGCCCCGGAGGTGCGGTTAACCACCCGACCTCGAGCCACTGCAGGTCGTGCCGCAATTGCCTTGTACCAACGAAGCAGGTTGGTGTATTCCTCGACCGCCAGAAACTCATGCGTACCATATACGCCGTAAAGACTGCCGGGATGCCACGGCCAGACCGCCATATCCGCGATCGTATATTCGTCTCCGGCCAAGAATTCATGCGAAGCCAAGTGGGTGTCCAGAACATGCAACTGTCGCTTGGTTTCCATGGCATAGCGGTCGATGGCGTACTCGATCTTGATCGGTGCGTAGGCGTAAAAATGACCCAATCCACCGCCGACAAAGGGAGCCGCTCCTATTTGCCACATCAACCAGTTGAACGTTTCCGTTCGCTTGCGCGGGTCGGTGGGCAGGAATGCGCCAAACCGCTCAGCCAGGTAGACCATGATCGATCCGCTCTCGAAAACACGCGTGACCGGATCCGTCGTGCGATCCACCAGCGCCGGAATTTTGGAGTTGGGGTTGATGCCTACGAACCCGCTTCCGAATTGATCACCTTTGAAAATGTCGATGAGCCATGCATCGTATTCGGCCCCCGAATAACCCGCCGCCAGTAACTCCTCAAACAAGATGGTGACCTTTTGGCCGTTGGGAGTTCCTTGGGAGTAGAGCTGAAACGGGTGCTTGCCGACGGGCAGTGCCTGTTCAAACCTGGAGCCTGACACTTCGCTATTGACACTGGCGAACTGGCCGCCATGGGTGGTCTTTGGGCTCCAAACTTTAGGGGGTACGTAGCCTTCGGGTTGATTTTTTGAAGCATTCTCTGTCATCGGTTAACTCCTTAGGCCTGGAATTTTCGCAAACATTTAGAACAGTAGTTATGGAGCTCGTAAAAATAGTACCGTGGCGCGGTAGGTACATATAGAGGTATTAATTGAATTCACTGTTCATTCGGCTGAACAATAATACGGTCGATGTAGGAAGAAAGCTCTACTAGAGGGCAATGGTGAGCAAGAATGA
>Ga0182008_10000348_pt1 | contig 35954 bp, 28 predicted proteins | sample Sormic07211129_1_FD_120482 | JGI IMG/M metagenome (GOLD analysis project Ga0182008, IMG submission 120482) | Rhizosphere microbial communities from Sorghum bicolor, Mead, Nebraska, USA - 072115-129_1 metaG | ecosystem: Host-associated > Plants > Roots > Rhizosphere | place: USA: Nebraska...
ATCGCGGTGCGGGTGCTGGCCGAAGCCTTTGCCGGCGGCGACGCGGTCATCGTTGATCACCAGCAGGTCGGAAAAACCCTGCTCGGCGGGGTTCCAGTAGTTGGCGAACGAGAAGGTGTGGAACGACTTCAACCAACCGTGATTGGCGGCGCCGCGTTCGGAAGCTTTGCGAAGGGTCAGCATGGTCTTGTCCTCAAGTGAGAGCGGGCTGCGGCATGCAGGGCTCTTGCGTTGAGAAGAAGGTTAATGGTTACTGGAATATTCATTAAGAAGATGAAAACTGAATTACTGTCGCTTTAAAGTTGACAGTTTCAAGCGTGTCATAATGCCTGCCGTACTCCTTCCCGATGGACCTTTCCCGCTATGAAAACCGTGGCCATGGTGCTGTTTCCGGACTTCCTCCTGCTCGATATGGCAGGGCCGCTCGAGGTGTTTTCCATTGCCAACCGTTACCTGCCAGCGTCGGCGCACTACCAGATCCTCACCCTCGGCACCGAGCCCGGTCCATTGCGCGCCTCCAATGGCGTAGCCGTGCAGACTGACCTGCTGCTGGACCAGGCCCAGGATGCCTATGACCTGCTGCTGGTGCCCGGCGGCCCCGGTGCCTATAACGAATGTCATCCGGCGCTGCTGCCGTGGCTGAGGGCCGCGGCTCCGCGGGCGCGGCGCTTCGGTTCGATCTGCACCGGGGCCTTTGTGCTGGGGCATGCCGGGCTGCTGGACGGTCACCGCGTGACCACGCACTGGCACTACACCGAGCGACTGATCAAGGCGTTTCCCAAGGCAATGGTCGAAACGGATCGCATCTACCTGCAGGACGGGCGCCTGATCACTTCGGGCGGCGTCACGGCCGGCATCGACCTGGCGCTGTCGGTGGTGGCCCAGGACCATGGCAAACAAGTCGCCGTGGACGTGGCCAAGGTGTTGCTGGTGGTGATGAAACGCCAGGGCGGCCAGGCGCAGTTCAGCCCGATGACGGCGGCGGTGGCACCGCAGGAAACCACGATTACCCGGGTACAGAACCATGTGCTGGCGCATCTGGACCAACCGTTCACCATCGAGTCCATGGCTGAGTTGGCCGGCATGAGCGCCCGCCATTTTGCGCGGTTGTTTGCCAGGGAGGTGCAGATGACGCCCATGGTCTTCCTGCAAGGCGCGCGCATCGACCGCGCCCGGCAATTGCTGGAAACCACCGACCTGCCGCTCAAGACCGTGGCTTTTCACGCAGGCTTCGGCAGCGTGCGGCATATGCGCTTTCTGTTCAGTGAAAAACTGGGCCTCAACCCGACCCAATACCGACAGCAGTTCAGTTAACGACAGAATGTCCGTCTCGCGCACCCGAATGTCCGTATCGCTCCCTGTGCCAGCATTGTCCTGTCACGGGTAGCTGGCAAGATAGCGTCAAGCCCACGGAAAAGGATGCGCAAACGCCCAGGGCCGGGTGTTTCAGCGCTATTGCACACATGAACAATCCTCAGGCGATTGACGCTGATGGCACGGTACGCTTCGGTGCCTATGTGTTTCACCGGCAGCAGCGGTTGGTCAGCAAGTCGGGTTGGCCGGTGCCTGTGGGCGGGCGTGCGCTGGATATCCTCACGGCGCTGCTCGAAGCGCCCGGGCAGTTCATCAGCAAAGCCACTCTGATCGAGCGGGTCTGGCCGAACAGCGTGGTGGAAGAAAACAACCTGAGGGTGCACATCGCCGCACTGCGTCGCGTGCTCGATGGGCAGCAGTTCATTCTTAATGACCCTCTGCGCGGCTACTGTTTCGCAGCCCCGGTGCAGGGCGCGCAGCCCGCCGCGCTGCCTCGGCACAACCTGACGGCGCGGCTCAGTGCGGTGGTGGGCCGTGACGAGGTGTTGGGCGTGCTGGTTCGGCGTCTGTCCGGGCAACACCTGATGACCCTCACCGGGTGCGCCGGTGTCGGCAAAAGCACCCTGGCCCTGGCATTGGCCCAGCGCGTGTTGCCGCGCTACCGGGACGGCGTGTGGTGGGTTGACCTGGCCACGGTGGAAGCACCGATGACCATGCTGCGCGACCTGGCTGCCGCGCTGCACCTGGAACCCTGCGCCCACGCCAGCGAGCTGTGCCGTCAATTGGCCTCGCGCCAACTGTTGCTGGTGCTCGACGGCGCAGACCTGCTGCTCGGCGCCTGCCGGCATCTGGTGCGTGTGCTGCGCGAAACCGCGCCTCAGGTCAGCGTGCTGGTGACCAGCCGTGAAAGCCTGCAAGTCCCCGGTGAATGGGTACAGCGTGTGCCGAGGCTGGCTATCCCGGCGCCGGCGGCCATGGGCAGTATCGAACAGGCGATGGCTTACCCGGCGGTGCAGTTATTTGTTGCGCGGGTGCGTGCCGGCCAGCAAGGGTTCGCGCTGCGCCTCCATGACCTGGCGCCGCTGCGAGACATCTGTCGGCGTCTGGACGGTATCCCACTGGCCTTGGAGTTGGCCGCCGCCCAAGTCGATGCCCTCGGTGTGCGCGGTTTGCAGCAGCAGTTGCGCGCGGGCTTGCAGGTGCTGACCCGAGGCCGGCGCACCGCGGTGGAACGCCACCAATCCCTGACGGCGGCCCTGGACTGGAGCTACCAGCGCCTGAGCCTGCCGGAGCGCTGGCTATTCCTGCAATTGGGTTTATTCAAGATGGCCGTGACCGTGCCCACCTTGAGTGAACTGGTCGCCGGGACCGAGTTGGAACACGCCGACCTGTCCTACCTGCTGGGGCGCTTGGTGGGTGCGTCGCTGCTGACCCTGGAACCGGGCCCAGGCAGCCCGCGTTACCGCCTGCTCAATTGCGTGCGCAGCTACGCCCTGGCACAACTGCGCGACCCGTTGCAGGTGGCGCGTTTGCAGCAGGGCTACGGGCATTACCTAGGGCCGTTTTCAGGCCGGCCGTTTGTCCTGCAACTGGTCGAGCAGGCTGCGTACACGGACTAGGTCCTGGGTGGCAAAGCCTTCGGTGAAGCGGGCGTAGATCGAACCCAGCAAATCGCGCGCCGCCTTTACGCGGCCTTGCGTCTGCCACAGGCTTGCCAACGAGGTTGCACTGCGTAATTCCCAGGCCAGCGCGCCTTGCTGGCGCGCCAGGCCCAGGGCTTCCAGCAACAGGGCTTCTGCGGCACGGCTATCGGCCAGGCTTTCGGCGTGCACTCGCAGGATTTCCGGGGTGCACCAGCCGGCTGCGCCACTTCTGGCGCGCTCGAAGGCCGCGTCACTGACCTCGATTGCATTGAAGGTCACCAGGATATCCTCGACCAGGCCCAACCCCTGCACATCCGCGATGGCTAGCGTGCCTTCATAACAACGCGCCCAGGTGTGAAACAACTGCACCGAGTGCTTTTGCGCCTGCAGCAGCAGTTGATCCTGGTGTTCGTGGGCCATGGCGCTGTCGCCGTTGTAGCGAGCGATGACCACCCCGGCCAATGCCAGGGTGTAGCAGATCGACGTACCGTGATTGATTTGCAAGGCCAGCGCCAGCGCCTGGCTCGCCGTACGCCACGCCCGCTCCGGATAACCGCGCAGCCACAGGATGCGTGCAAGGATGGTCAGCGAGGCGACGCTCTGGTCGTACTGCACGCCAAAGCCATGGGTAAAGCGGTTGAGATGGCCGCTCTGGGCCATGCGCTGGATCACTTGCTCGGCATTGTGCTGCGCGAGGGCCTGGTGACCGGCGAAGTGCTGCGCCAACACCCGCAGGCGCTGGGCACTGAGGGACAGCAAAGGCTCGGCACGGGGGCCGAGCTGGTCGAAGTGCAGGCTCTGCGCCAAGGCCTCCCGGTAGTTGCCGCAGCACAGGTTTACCGCCATGTGCCCCGATACCGCACGTAGCTGGCCGGCCAGGTCCTTGCCGGCTTCCGCCAGGCGCCGCGCGCAACTGAATGCTGCAATGGTCTGCGGCGTGCCGCCCTGGGTGTGATAGGAAAAACTGCCCAGCGCCAGCTGCAAGGCCATGTTCAAGCGCTGGCTCGGCGCATTCGATTGCCTCAGTCGCGCCAGGGCCTTGCCCACATACAAGCCATGTTCGCGCAGCAGCGACAACTCCTGCCACAACGGCATCGCACTCACCGTCAGGCGAATGCCCAGCAGGTGCGCACCCTGGTCGCCCAGGCCCCAGTCGAGGGCGGCGCGGATGTCTTCGCGCAGCGGCGCATAACGGTCGATCCAGGTCTGGGTTGCGATCAGCTCCCAATCGTCCTGGGCCTGGTTCATCTGCGCCAGGCAGCGCTCGGCGTGGCGCTGGCGGGTAGCGTGGAGTTCCTGGGCGACGCTGAGTTTTTCCAGGGCATAGGTGCGAGTGATGTCCAGCAGGCGGTAGACCATCTCGTCATCGCCGGCTTCCACATTGAGCAAGGACTTGGCGACCAACTGGGTGATCGAACCCAGCACTTCGTGTGGTGCAATCTGCTCCCCGGCAATCACCGCCGCTGCGCTGGCCAGGCTGAACCCTCCGCGAAATACCGCCAGGCGACGCAGGCAGATCTGTTCGCAGGCGGTCAGTAGCGCAAAGCTCCAGTCCAGGGTGGCGCGCAGGGTTTGATGACGGGGCAGGGCGCTGCGCCGGCCTCTCGTGAGCAGGCGAAAGTTGTCTTCCATTTGCACCAGCAGTCCGGGCAGGCCGAAGCGTTCGATCTGCGCCGCCACGAGTTCGATGGCCAGGGGAATACCGTCCAGGCGCTGGCAGATATCAATCGCCAGCGGCAGCTCGGCCTCGCTCAGTTCAAAGCTGTCCTGATGGGACATGGCCCGCTCGATCAACAATTGCAGGGCCGGGTAGCCCAGCGCCTGGGCGCGGTTGCCGGTGGCGGGCGGGCAGGCCAGGGGCTCCAGGCGCTGCACGTGTTCGCCCTCGGCGCGCAATGCCTCGCGGCTGGTGGCCAGGATGTGCAATCGGGGCGCGTGGCGCAGCAGGGTTTCACTGATCAGGGCGATGTCGTCGAGCACGTGTTCGCAATTGTCGATCACCAGCAGCAACTGGTGCTCCTGCAAGCGCCGCGCAAACGTGGGCAGGGCTTCGTGCTCAGCGTGGGTAAGGTCGAGCAGGGCGGCAAGGTTGGGCAGGATCATCGATGGCGCGCTCAGTGGCGCCAGGTCCAGTAAGCGGATGCCGTCGCGGTAGTGCCCGATCAGCAATTCCGCCACCCGCAGCGCCACTGTGGTCTTGCCGATGCCGCCGGCGCCGGTCAGGGTGATAAAGCGTTGCTCGGGCAGTTGCTGTACCAGGCTGTCGATCAGGGCCTGGCGGCCGAGCATGCGCGTACGGCGCAGCGGCAAATTGTGGCAGGGGCGTTGGGGGGCACCTTCGGTTGGCAGGGTCATCGGCTCGATGCTCAGTGGCGCAACAAAACTGTAGCCCCGCTGGGCTACGGTCACGATATAGCGCTGCCCGGCCTGGCCATCGCCCAATGCCTTGCGCAACGCCGCCATGTGCACCCGCAGGTTGCCGTCTTCCACCACGCTCCTGGGCCAGACGCGGGCAATCAGTTCCTGCTTGCTCACCACATTGCCGGCCTGTTCCAGCAGGATCAGCAGGATATCCACCGCACGCCGGCCCAGCCGCAACGGTCGACCGGCCTCCAGCACCAGGCGCTGGCGCGGGTGGATGCGGTAGGGGCCGAAATGCACGGCCTGGTCGCTGAGGTCGTTCATGGGTGGCCATGCTCGGAACGGGATGAGCGGCCAGCATAGGCCAGGCTGGCCAGGACCACTAGGCCGCGATCACTTGCGGTTTAGGGCGAGAGTGGTGATTTCGCCAGGTCATCGGGTTGACGCCTTCGCTACGGGTGAACATATGACAAAAGTGCGCCTGGTCGCAGAAGCCGCATTCCAGGCTGATTTGCGTCAGGCTCAAGGATGACTGGGCAATCAGTTCCTTGGCCCGCTGGATGCGCTGTTGGCGGATCCATTCCTGCGGCGACAGCCCGGTGGTGCACTTGAAGGCACGGGAAAAATGGCTGCGCGACAGGGCGCAGGCCTGGGCGATGTCGGCAATGGCCAGGCTTTCGCCGAGATTGGCCAGGATCAGTTGCTTGGCGATGCGCTCGCGCCGGGGGCACAGGCCCCCGGTGGCGGACAAGCGAGGGGTGTATTGATCGAGTCGGGCCATGACAGATATCCGCAGTCGATGGGAGCGTTCCCGGTGGATGGATGCAGTGTAGACGTGGCCAATCTTGTTGCCGGACCGTCCGGCTGACGAGTTAATCGTTGTTAATTTCGCCAGGTGCCGACCAGGAAAAGACAGCACAGGCGTTCAATGTGGCCGGCGCCTGGCGTGGTTATCTGTGAGCTTGCCAACCGTGTGGATATCATCATGAATCGCAACGACCTGCGCCGCGTCGACATGAACCTGCTGGTGATTTTCGAGGCGTTGATGTTCGAGAAGAACCTGACCCGGGTCGCCGAAAAACTCTTCATGGGCCAACCGGCGGTGAGTGCGGCACTGGGACGCTTGCGCGATCTGTTCGACGACCCGTTGCTGCTGCGCAACGGGCGGGGCATGGAACCCACGCCACGCGCCGTGGCGATACTCAAGGAGTTGCAACCGGCCATGGACACCATTTCCGGCGCGGTCAGCCGTGCCAAGGATTTCGACCCTTCCACCAGTTGTGCAGTGTTTCGCATTGGCCTCTCGGACGACGCTGAATTTGGCCTGTTCCCACCGTTGCTCAGCCAACTGCGCGAAGAGGCACCGGGGATCATCGTGGTGGTGCGTCGGGCCAATTACCTGTTGATGTCGTCGCTGCTGGCCAGCGGCGAGATTTCGGTGGGGGTGAGCTACACCACGGAATTGCCGGCGAATGCCAAGCGCAAGAAACTGCGGGATATTCCGTGCAAGGTCTTGCGTGGGGATGACGGTGTTGAACCGTTGACCCTCGACGACTACTGCGAACGGCCCCATGCGATGGTGTCGTTTTCGGGGGATTTGAGCGGCAACATCGACCTGGACCTGGCGCGCATTGGTCGTACCCGCCGGGTGGTACTGGCGGTGCCGCAGTTCAGTGGGTTGCGGGCGTTGCTTGCCGGTACGCAGATTATTGCGACGGTGCCGGATTATGCTGCGTGTGCGTTGACGGAGGGCACGTCGCTACGGGCGCAGGACCCGCCGTTTGCGATCGATGCGGCGGAGTTGTCGATGGTGTGGAGTGGGGTGCATGACAATGATCCGGCGGAGCGGTGGTTGAGGGGCAGGATTGGGGAGCATATGGCTCGGGTGGTTTGACTGAGTACATATCCGATGCTTCGGTAACGGCTACTTATGGTTCCGCTCTTACAGCGGCTCACTTTTGAAGAGCGCAAAGTAAGCAAAACGCTCTTGCCCCAACACTCGGCACCTCGCCTAGGCTCGGTGTGCCCTCTCTCCGGCTTGAATCCGTGGGCCGCCGCAATGGGCCATCCATGGCCCAGTGCGGCTAACCCGGCGTCCTGCCGGGTTACCCACGGATTCAAGCCTGCGTTCGGCCAGCGTGTTTGACGGGGCGCCTAAGATCAAAAGCAAGAGCGCGGCGGCCTTAGAGCCGACCGGATTGAATGGCCGGTACTCGGTCAAAGTGTGGGAGGGGGCTTGCCCCCGATGGCAGTGTGTCAGTCACTGATGAGTTGGCTGACACCGCCATCGGGGGCAAGCCCCCTCCCACAGTTTGATCTTCATGTATCAGTTGAAGGGTGGTTTGCTCTGGCTCTGGCTTTTGATCTGCTTTTGATTTTGATCTTAGGCCCCCCAAATCACTGTCGGATTACGGGCACACCGAGCCTAGGCGAGGTGCCGAGTGTTGGGCAAGAGCCCTTTGCTTACTTTGGGCTGGGCCGGCATTCCGGCTTTTCCAAAGTGAGCCGCTCTAAGGGCGGAACCATAAGCGGCCGTTACCTAAATAACGGATATGTACTCACAAAAATTGGTCACCCATTCTTACACCGAATTGGCTATTCCTCCCCCAAGGCCCGATGACTAACCTAGCCATCAATCCCCACTGCCCTGGAGCATCACCATGCAACCCCGTACCGATTTCTACACCGCTTCCCCAGACGCCATGAAAGCCATGCTCGCCCTGGAAGCCGCCGTGGGCAAACTCTCCATCGAGCTGCCACTGCTGGAACTGATACGCCTGCGCGTCTCGCAGATCAACGGCTGCGCCTTCTGCCTCGACATGCACACCGCCGACGCCCGCAAAGGCGGCGAGACCGAACGTCGCCTGTACACCGTGTCAGCCTGGCGCGAAACGCCGTTCTTCACCCCGCGTGAACGCGCTGCATTGGCTTGGGCTGAAAGCCTGACCCTGATCAGCCACACCCACGCGCCGGATGAAGACTTCAACGCACTGGCCGCCGAGTTCAGCCCCAAGGAACAGGTCGACCTCAGCGTGGCCATCGCCACCATCAACAGCTGGAACCGCCTGGCCGTGGGTTTCCGCAAGATGCCGAAGTAAGCCTCAGAAATTCACCGAAGCACTCAGGCGCGCCGTCAATGGCGCGCCCTGGAACAGGTAGTCATCGCCCATGTACTCGCCCGCGTCGCGCCAGTAGCGCTTGTCGAACAGGTTGTCGACGCTCAGGCGGAACACCGTGTCATAGCCGCTCACCTGGGTGGTGTAGCGGCTGCCCACATTCACCACCGCGTAATCCCCCACTTGCACATTGCCGCTGCGGTTGGCGTACTTCTTGGCGCTGTATTGCACGCCGCCCAGCACCGCCAGGCCGTTCACCCAGGGCAACGCATAATCGGCATACACACTGGCGCGCAGCTTGGGCACGTTGATCGCCTGGTGGCCTTCGTAGTCCGCTGTGCCGCTGCCGGTCACTCGCGCACGAATCGCCGCCACGCTGGTTGCGATCTGCAGGCGTTCGGTGGCCCAGCCGTTGGCTGACAATTCCAGCCCGGTGTTCTTTTGCTCGCCTTGCTGCACGTAGTCGAATTTGCCCGTGCCATCTGGCTTGGCGTACTGATAGGCCTGGCGGGTCTGGAACACGGCGGCGGCAAAGCTGATTCGGCGCCAGTCGTATTTCACCCCGGCTTCGATTTGGCGTGAGGTGGTGGGGGCGAGGGTTTCGCCTTCGTTTCGGGTTGTCCACGGCGCCTGACCGCCCAAGGACAGGCCTTTGCTGTAGCTGGTGTAGAGCGAGATGTTTTCGACCGGTTTGTAGATCAACGACGCCTGGGGCAGGAACACGTACTGCTGGGTATGCCGTACCTCGTCACCAGAGGTACCGTCGAAGGCTTGTTCGTCCAGACGCACTTCGCGGCCACCGAGGATGGTTTGCCATTGCTCGTTGAGGCGGATGCGGTCGGTGACGAACAGGCCGTACTGGCGACTGTCGAGGTTGCGATGGCTGTCGTTCAGCGGCTTGTCGGTGGGGGTGAAAGTTGGGGCGTCGACGTTGATATTGGTGCTGCCGATGTATTCGTTGACCGACTTGCGCTTGTCGACTATCCGGCGAAAGGCGCTGGTGCCAAACGTCAGTTCATGACCCAGGCTGCCCGTGTTGAACAGCCCGGTCATGGCCGCCTGCACTTCGTCGTCGCGGCGGGTGTCGTCGGGGCTGCGGTAGTCGTAGACGTCGTAGTCGCCGGTGGGGCTGAAGAAGGCGGTGCCGCAATCGGTCACATAGAAGCAACCATAGGCGAACGAACTGTAGTCATCGATCACCACCTTGCTGCGCGCCGCGCTCACGCTGCCTTTCCACTGATCATTGAAGCGGTATTCAAACTTGCCGTTGAGATTCAGCGAATCAATGCCCACCTGCCTGGACCCGCTCTGGTGCCCCAGCAGTTTCTTCGGTGAGGCCCCGTGTGGCACCTCGGTGCCGCCCAGCAATTGGTAGCCCGGCACCGAGCGTTGTTGCTTGTCCTGGTACTCGGCGTCCAGTTGCAATACGGCATCGGGGCTGATGTTCCAGTCAAAGGCCAGGGACACAAAATCGCGCTGGCCATTGGCGTGTTCCACGTAGGAGGCGAGGTCTTCGTGGGCGACGTTGGCGCGCAGGCCGAATTGTTGCTCGCTGCCGAACCAGCCACCGACGTCGGTGGCGACATAGCCGCTGCCGCGATCATCGGTGGAAACGGTCACCGAGCGCACGTCTTCCGGGCGCTTGGTCACGTAGTTGATCACGCCGCTGGGCTCGGAAATCCCGCTCTGCAGGCCGGCCAGGCCCTTGAGCACTTCGACCTGCTGCTTGTTCTCCAGCGCGACGTTCTGCTCGCCGGTGATGGTGCGTCCATTGATCTTGTAGCTGCTCGCCGCATTCAGCGAAAAGCCGCGCACCACAAAGTTTTCGTAGTAGCCGATGGGCGCATAGCTGTCGCCCACCGAGGCGTCGTTGCGCAGTACTTCACTGAGCAGGCGCGCTTGCTGGTCCTTGATCAGTGCGGCGTTGATCACCGTGATCGAGGCCGGGGTGTCGAGCAGTGGCGCTTCGTCGACGCCGCTCACCGAGGCGGTGTCGCTGCGGTAGCCGGATGCATCCTGGCCCTGGACCTTCACCGCCGGCAGTTCAAGGTCTGCCGCCAGGCTGTGACCGATGCCGCCGCTGAGCAGCAGACCGAGGGCGAAACGTGAGGTGACGACGGGACGAAAACGCAAAACCATGGGGGCAGGGCCTTAAAGCGCGGGCGGGGGGCGCATAAGCTAGGCATAAGTGCGCACTTTTACAAGAATGATTCGCACCTTGAGACATCCCGTCTCAGGCCGCATGCCAATCCATGTGCACCTCGACAGCCCGCAGCGCACCTGCGATAGACAAGGCGTCCCTCATCAAATGCAGGAGAACCCCATGAGTATTGCTGGAAAAGTCGCGCTGGTGACCGGCGCCGGGCAGGGCATTGGCCGGGCCATCGCCTTGCGCCTGGCACATGACGGTGCCGATATCGCCCTGGTGGACATCAATGGCGCCAAGCTCGAAGCCGTGGCCGCCGAAGTCGTCGCGCTGGGCCGCAAGGCCTCGGTGTTCGTCGCTGACGTGTCCAAGCGCGAACAGGTGGTGGCGGCGGTGGAGCATGCGCACCTGACCCTGGGTGGCTTCCACATCATCGTCAACAATGCCGGTGTGGCGCAGATCGATTCGCTGTTGGACGTCAGCCCGGAACAGGTCGAGCGCACCCTGGGCATCAACGTGCAGGGCGTGTTGTGGGGCATCCAGGCCGCCGGCAAGAAATTCAAGGCGCTCAAGCAGAAGGGCAAGATCATCAACGCCTGCTCCATCGCCGGCCATGAAGGTTTTGCGCTGCTGGGGGTGTACTCGGCCACCAAGTTTGCCGTACGTGCCTTGACCCAGGCGGCGGCCAAGGAGTTGGCGAGCGCCGGGATTACCGTAAACGCCTACTGTCCGGGCGTGGTGGGCACCGATATGTGGGTCGAGATCGACAAGCGCATGGCCGAGATCACCGGCGCCGAAGTCGGTGCGACCTACAAGAAGTATGTGGATGGCATCGCCTTGGGCCGGGCGCAGACGCCGGAGGATGTGGCAGGGCTGGTCGCGTACCTGGCCGGGCCGGATGCGGACTACATGACCGGGCAATCGCCGCTGATCGACGGTGGCCTTGTCTACCGCTGACATCTCAGATGTACCCAGTCCAATGTGGGAGGGGGCTTGCCCCCGATAGCAGTGTGTCAGCCACTGGAAGTATTAGCGGGTCCACCGCCATCGGGGGCAAGCCCCCTCCCACAGTGTTGACCCCGTTGTATCAGCGGGTTTTGTTCGGCATGTCGATGCCCAGTTGGTTGACGCGGCGGTACAGGGTCGCCCTTGAGATTCCCAGCGCCTGCGCGGTCGGTATCGGCTTCCAGCGATGCCGAATCAGCGCATCCAGCACCACCTGGCGCTCCGGGCTCGCGCGATCTTCCGTCAATGCTTCAACCTGTTCCCCACGCACTTCCACCGGCAAATCCGCCACCTGCACCGTCCCGCCCTCACACACCGCACAGGCATACGCCAGCACATGTCGCAGTTGCCGCACATTGCCCGGCCACGCGTACCCCAACAGCAACTCCAATGCCACCTGGCCGATACCCACCGTCATACCGCTGTTGCGCGCTTCCTGTTCCAGCAAACGGTTGATCAGCGCCAGTTTGTCGGTGCGCTCGCGCAGCGGCGGCAGGCAGAAGCGCGCGCAGCCGAGGCGAAAGTACAGGTCCTCGCGAAAGCGGCCCTCATTGACCAACACCGACAAATCGCGGTGACTGGCGCAAATCACCTGGATATCGACGGTGCGGGTTTTCGCCGCGCCCAACGGTGCCACTTCACCTTCAGCCATCACCCTCAGCAGGCGCGTCTGCAGGGCCAGAGGCATGTCGCCGATTTCATCGAGGAACAAGGTGCCGCCATCGGCCTGCACCAGCAGCCCGGGCATGCCTTTGCTGGCGGCGCCGGTAAAGGCGCCGGCCACATAGCCGAACAGCTCGCTCTCGATCAGGTTTTCCGGAATCGCTGCGCAGTTCACCGCCACGAACGGCCCACCGCGCCGGGCGCTGCGCTCGTGCAGTTGGCGGGCGAAGACTTCCTTGCCGGCGCCGGTTTCGCCTTGCACCAGTACCGGCAGGTTGCGGTCCTTGACCCGCACGGCCAGGCGCAGGTGTTCTTCGACACGGGCATCCACCAAAGGCACCAGCGGCGCACGCGCCTGTTTGCGTCGGGGCGCGTTGACCCGCACGTGCAGCGCACCCGGTTCTCCCAGCCAATGCAGTTGCTGGGTGGACTGGTCGGTGACGGTGCGCAAGGCGTTCAGGTCGAACACCTCGCCAATGTGCGCCGGCACCTGGCCAAAGCGCCGGCGCAAGGCCTGGCGCGCCTTGCTGTTCAAGGCCTGCAGGCGGCCGTCCTGGTCCCAGGCCAGCAGCAGGTCAGGCTGGCTGTCCACATAACCCGGCGTGCTGTGCGCTTGCAGCACCCAGTGCTGCTGGGCGCTGTGCATGAAGAAGGCGTTCTCGATGGCCTCGGCACTGTGCGCCACCAACTGGCGTATCAGGTGCTGGCTGCGGCGGTCATCCGGCGATTTGAGCGCCGAGGCGTCCATCACTCCCAGCAGGTTGCCCTGGGGATCGAAGATCGGCGCGGCGGAGCAGGTCAGGCCGATGAAGGCTGCGCGGAAGTGGTCGCGTTTGTGCACCGTCACCGCCGATTGACTGGTGAGCACGGTGGCCACGCCGCAGGTGCCTTCTTCGGCTTCCGACCAGCAGGTGCCGAGGTACAGGCCGGCCTTGCGGCAATCGCTGCGGATCGAGGCGTCCACGCGGTGGTCGATGGTCTGGCCCTGGGCATCGGTGAGCATCACGCAGTAGTCGGCCTGGCGCACACGGTGATGCAGTTGCCCGACGGCTTCGCCGGCAATGCGCATGAACAGTTCGGCGCGTTCGCGGCATTCCTTGAGCAAGGGTTCGCTGAGGATGCGTGGCCCCTGCAGGGAGCCGGGGTCCAGGTGGTGTTGCTCCATGGAGCGCCGCCACGAATCGAAGATCAGCGACGGCACCGGCGCCTGGGGCAGGCGGTCGGCATTGCGGACCACGCGACTGACGCAGTCGACGTGCTCCCTGGAGTTCGCGGCGAGCATAAGGCCTCCGGTTCTCGGTCTTTGTTGTTATGCCCGCCATTAAGCGCGCATGCGTCGGGCGCGACAAGCGCGGCCTGACCAACAGCCCGGGCTGAGACGCAGCGTCTCAAACCGGCTGAGACGCCGCCTTCGAGTCGCAATGCCGCGTCTCATTCTGCGATCCCGGCCCGGTTGCGACAACCGCTCTGGATCAAGGTTATGCCAGGTTTTTTACGGCCTTGGCACAGGCTGTGCTGAAGGCCCTGTAGCTGACCATGATCAGCCTTCTGTGTGCCGAGACAACCTGGAGAACAACAAGATGTCCACTCACCTGTCCACCGATCAACTGCTGCATGCCTACACCGTGATGCGCACCATCCGTGATTTCGAAGAACGCCTGCACGTGGAATTCGCCACCGGCGAGATCCCCGGTTTCGTGCACCTCTACGCCGGCCAGGAAGCCAGTGCCGCCGGAGTCATGGCTCACCTCAACGATGAAGATTGCATCGCCTCCAACCACCGTGGCCACGGCCATTGCATCGCCAAGGGCGTGGACGTGTTCGGCATGATGGCCGAGATCTACGGCAAGAAAACCGGTGTGTGTGGCGGTAAAGGCGGCTCCATGCACATTGCCGACCAGGAGAAGGGCATGCTCGGCGCCAACGGCATTGTCGGCGCGGGTGCGCCGTTGGCGGCCGGTGCGGCGCTGGCCTCCAGGCTCAAGGGCAGCCAGGGCGTGGCCGTGGCGTTCTTTGGCGACGGTGGCTCCAACGAAGGTGCGGTGTTCGAAGCGATGAACCTGGCCTCGATCATGAAACTGCCGTGCCTGTTCGTTGCGGAAAACAACGGCTATGCCGAGGCCACCGGATCCGGTTGGTCGGTAGCGTGCAAGGACATCGCCGAGCGTGCCGTGGGGTTTGGCATGCCGGGGGTGATCGTCGATGGCAATGATTTCTTCGCCGTGCACGCAGCGCTTGGTGTTGCCGTGGAACGTGCGCGCAAGGGCGACGGGCCAACCTTGGTCGAAGTGAAATTGAGCCGCTTCTACGGCCATTTCGAAGGCGATGCACAAACCTATCGCGGCCCCGATGAAGTGAAGAACCTGCGGGAACACGCCGATTGCCTGGCGCTGTTCCGCCAGCGTTGCAGCGCTGAAGGCTGGCTGGACGCGGCGCAATTCGAGCGCATCGATGGCGAGATCGCCCAGCTCATCGACGACGCCGTGCGCCTGGCCAAGTCGGATCCCAAGCCCCAGGCCGCCGACCTGCTCAGCGATGTCTACGTCGCCTACCACTCATAACAACAATTCGTGGAGAGAATTTCATGGCTCGCAAAATCAGCTACCAGCAGGCAATCAACGAAGCCCTGGCCCAGGAAATGCGCCGCGACCAGAGCGTGTTCATCATCGGCCAGGACGTGTCCGGCGGCACCGGTTCCCCTGGCGAGCAGGACGCCTGGGGCGGTGTGCTTGGCGTGACCAAGGGCCTGTACCCGGAGTTTCCCGACCGCGTGCTCGATGCGCCGCTGTCCGAAGTCGGCTACGTGGGCATGGCCGTCGGCGCCGCCACCCGTGGCATGCGCCCGGTGTGCGAACTGATGTTCGTCGACTTTATCGGCTGCTGCCTCGACCAGTTGCTCAACCAGGCCGCCAAGTTCCGCTACATGTTCGGCGGCAAGACCACCACGCCGCTGGTAGTGCGCGCCATGTACGGCGCCGGGCTGCGGGCGGCCGCCCAGCATTCGCAGATGCTCACCTCGATGTGGACCCACATTCCCGGCCTCAAGGTGGTGTGCCCGGCCACGCCCTATGACGCCAAGGGCATGTTGATCCAGGCGATCCGCGACAATGACCCGGTGATATTCCTCGAGCACAAGATGCTCTACAGCCTGCAGGGCGAAGTGCCCGAAGAGCTGTACACCGTGCCTTTCGGTGAAGCCAATTTTGTCCGCGAGGGCAGGGATGTGACCCTGGTGACCTACGGGCGAATGGTGCACATCGCCCTGGAAGCCGCGACCAGCCTGGCGCGACAAGGCATCGATTGCGAGGTGCTGGACCTGCGCACCACCAGTCCGTTGGATGCAGACAGCATCCTCGAAAGCGTGGAAAAAACCGGGCGCCTGGTGGTGATCGACGAGTCCAACCCGCGCTGCTCGATTGCCACCGATATCAGTGCATTGGTCGCCCAGCAGGGTTTTTCTTTCCTGCGCGCGCCAATCGAAATGGTCACCGCGCCGCACACGCCGGTGCCGTTCTCCGATGCGCTGGAAGACCTGTACATCCCCAACGCCGCGAAGATCGAAGCCGCGGTGCTGAAGATCGCCGACAAGAGGAACGCCGCATGATCCATACCTTGACCATGCCCAAGTGGGGGCTGTCGATGACCGAGGGGCGCATCGATGTCTGGCTCAAGCAACCTGGCGACCGGGTGGAGAAGGGCGAAGAAGTGCTGGACGTGGAGACCGATAAGCTCTCCAGCAGTGTCGAGGCGCCGTTCAGTGGCGTCCTGCGCCGTGTGTTGGCACTGAGCGACGAAACCCTGCCGGTGGGCGCGTTGCTGGGGATTGTGGTGGAGGGCGAAGCCACCGAAGAGGAAATCGATGCGGTGATCGACAGCTTCAATGCCGGGTTTGTCTCCAGCAGCGCCGAAACCGAAGCTTCGGGACCGAGTGCGCAGAAAGTCGAGATAGGCGGGCGTCTGTTGCGCTATCTCGAGCTGGGCGAGGGTGGAACGCCGTTGGTACTGATTCACGGATTCGGGGGGGATCTGAACAACTGGCTGTTCAACCAACCGGTATTGGCCGCCGAACGCCGGGTAATCGCCCTGGACCTGCCAGGGCATGGCGAGTCGGGCAAGCAACTGCGCAGCGGCGATGCCGAGGAACTGAGCCTTGCGGTGCTGGCCTTGCTCGATCACCTCAGGCTCGACCGCGTACACCTGGCCGGGCATTCCATGGGCGGGCTGGTCGCACTGACCGTTGCCGACCAGGCGCCCGCGCGTGTTGCCTCATTGACTCTGATCGCCAGCGCCGGCCTCGGCCAGGAGATCAACGGCGATTACTTGCAAGGGTTTGCCGACGCCAGCAACCGCAATGCGCTCAAGCCGCCACTGACCCAACTGTTCAGCGACCCCACGCTGGTGACGCGGCAGATGCTGGAGGACATGCTCAAGTTCAAGCGCCTGGAAGGGGTGGACAAGGCGCTGCAGCAGCTCAATACCGCGTTGTTCGAGGGCGGACGACAGAAGCTGGACTTACGTCATCGCGTGGGCCGGCAGCCGAGCCTGGTGATCTGGGGCAGTGACGATGCGATCATCCCGGCCCGGCATGCCGAGGGGGTGGATGCCCAGGTGGAGATTCTGCCGGGGCAGGGGCATATGGTGCAGTTGGAGGCGGCGGAGCGGGTCAACCAGGTGATGGCCGCTTTTCTCAAATCCCAACCTTGAAATGCAATCAACTGTGGGAGGGGGCTTGCCCCCGATAGCGGTGGTTCAGTCAATCTTTGTGGCGACTGACACACTGCAATCGGGGGCAAGCCCCCTCCCACCATTTGGATTGGATTTCAAACGGAACGCTTCAGGGTTTCGCTTGGAAGCTCTTTGAACAGGGCGCGGTAGCTGTTGGAAAACCGCCCCAAATGCCAGAACGACCAATTCATCGCCACCTCGGCCACGGTGGTCCCGGTTGAATTGAGCAACTCCCGCCGCGCCCCATTCAACCTGCGCAAGCGCAACCACTGCGCCGGGCTCATCCCGGTGTAGGTCTTGAACCCCTGTTGCAATTGGCGCAACGGCACCCCGGCAATCTGCGCCAGTTCCAGCAGGTTGACCGTTTCGTCCGGCGCGTCTGCTGCCCATTCGCCGATGCGCGCCATCAGCCGGCGTTCTTCGTTGCGGCGCTGCAAGGAGCTGCGGTCCAGGCACACGCAGGCGTTGTCGAGGATGAACAGGCAATCGTCGAGCAATTGCTGGATAAGCGCGGCGGGGTCGCTGACCGTGGACAAGCGTGTCAGCGTGCCACTGAGCCAACGGGCGAACAACGCGTTCTGCTGGCCGGTCAGCGGCGCCATGAACAAACCTTCCAGCGTCGCCACCTCCAACCCATGGCGCTGCACGAACTGCGGGCCGAACACCACCGCTACTTCACGGTAGTTTTCCGGGGTGATCCAGGTGTTGCGGCTTTCGCCATTGAGCAGGTACAGCGCGTTGTCGCTGCCGTCGAAACAGAACGCCAGGGAGCCGGCGGGCGCATTGAAATGCTGCTCGACGCGGGTGTTCATGCACTCTTCGTACACCTCCACGCCTTGCAGGTCGAGGTAGCGGATGCGCCCGGCAAAATGCCCCGGGGACATCTGTTGGTACTGCTGCACCCAGCCGGGTGTCGCACTGCATTGAGCGGCCACATCACCGGTGGTGAAGGCCTGTACGCGCAAAGCGGTTGCCTGTGTCATGGGAAGCCTGGGCGCACTCTATTGGTGCGTTGTGGTGCGTGCAAAGTGGATAGATGCCGGGGTGCGGCGCACTCAAGATAGACCTCAATGCGCCAGGAGTACAAGCCGGTGCATGCACCCAACCCATGACGAGGTCCTTATGAACGCCCCCTTCGATCAGCTGTCCGCCTGGCTGAAAGAACACAAGATTACCGAAGTCGAATGCGTGATCAGTGATTTGACTGGCATCGCCCGCGGCAAGATTGCGCCCACCAATAAGTTCCTGCATGAGCGAGGCATGCGCCTGCCGGAAAGTGTGCTGCTGCAAACGGTAACCGGGGACTTTGTCGACGACGAGATCTACTACGACCTGCTCGACCCCGCCGACATCGACATGGTCTGTCGCCCGGTGGCCCACGCCACTTATGTGGTGCCGTGGGCCATCGAGCCCACCGCGATCGTGATCCACGACACCTTCGACAAACAGGGCAACCCCATCGAGCTGTCGCCACGCAATGTGCTGAAGAAAGTCCTGCAGCTCTACACCGACAAAGGCTGGCAGCCGATTGTCGCGCCGGAAATGGAGTTCTACCTGACCCAGCGCTGCGAAGACCCGGACCTGCCGCTGAAAACCCCCATTGGCCGCTCCGGCCGCGCGGAGACAGGCCGCCAGTCGTTTTCCATCGACGCCGCCAACGAATTCGACCCGTTGTTCGAAGACGTCTACGACTGGTGCGAAGCCCAGGGCCTGGACCTCGATACGTTGATCCACGAGGACGGCCCGGCGCAGATGGAAATCAACTTCCGCCATGGCGACGCCCTCGACCTGGCCGACCAGATCACCGTGTTCAAGCGCACCCTGCGCGAGGCCGCGCTCAAGCACAACGTGGCTGCGACCTTCATGGCCAAACCGGTGGCCGACGAGCCAGGCAGCGCCATGCACCTGCACCAGAGTGTGGTCGACATAGCCACCGGCAAACCGGTGTTCGTCGACGCCGAAGGCAACATTAGCCCGTTGTTCCTGCATCACATTGGGGGCCTGCAGAAGTACATCCCCAAGCTGCTGCCGATGTTCGCGCCCAACGTGAACTCGTTCCGCCGCTTCCTGCCGGACACTTCGGCGCCGGTCAATGTCGAGTGGGGCGAAGAAAACCGCACCGTCGGCCTGCGCGTGCCTACTTCCAGCCCGGACGCCATGCGCGTGGAAAACCGCTTGCCCGGCGCCGATGCCAATCCGTATCTGGCGATTGCGGCTAGTCTGCTGTGTGGCTACCTGGGCATGGTCGAGCAGATCGAACCGAGCGCAGCGGTGGAAGGCCGCGCCTACGAGCGTCGTAACCTGCGCCTGCCGTTCACCCTCGAGGATGCGCTGGCACGCATGGAGGACTGCGACACGGTCAAGCAGTACCTGGGCGATAAATTCGTGCGCGGCTACGTCGCGGTCAAACGCGCCGAGCACGAGAACTTCAAGCGGGTGATCAGTTCCTGGGAGCGTGAGTTCCTGCTGTTGAGCGTCTAAAAAACCAATAAAGGGGTGTCGATATGCGTCTAGTGAAACAGCTTCTCCCGCTGGCCCTGATGGCCGCGTTCAGCGCTGGCGGCCAGGCGGCGCCGACGGTCAGTATTTATAACTGGACCGACTATATCGGCGAGACCACCCTGGCCGACTTCCAGGCCAAGACCGGGATCAAGCCGATCTACGATGTGTTCGACTCCAACGAAACCCTGGAAGGCAAGTTGCTCGCCGGCCGCACCGGTTATGACGTGGTGGTGCCGTCGAATCACTTCCTGGCGCGCCAGGTCAAGGCCGGCGCGTTCCTCACGTTGGATCGTGCGCAATTGCCCAACTTCAGGAACCTCGATCCCAAGCTGCTCGCGCTGCTGGAGAAAAACGATCCGGGTAACGCGCATTCGGTGCCGTACCTGTGGGGCACCAACGGCATCGGCTACAACGTCGACAAGGTCAAGCAGGTGCTGGGCATCGACCACATCGATTCATGGGCGGTGCTGTTCGAACCGGAGAACATCAAGAAGCTCAACCAGTGCGGCGTGGCCTTCCTCGATTCGGCAGATGAGCTGTTCCCGGCGATCCTCAACTACATGGGCAAGGACCCGCGCAGCGAGAACCCGGAGGACTACAAGCAGGCCGAGGCCAAGCTGCTGACGCTGCGGCCGTACATCACCTACTTCCATTCGTCCAAGTACATCTCGGACCTGGCCAACGGTGATATCTGCGTGGCGTTCGGGTATTCCGGCGACGTGTTCCAGGCCGCCAACCGCGCCAGGGAGGCCAAGAACGGCGTGAACATCGCCTATTCGATTCCCAAGGAAGGTTCCAACCTGTGGTTCGACCTGCTGGCGATTCCCGCCGATGCGAGCAACCCCAAGGAAGCTCATGCGTTTATCAATTACCTGCTCGATCCTGAGGTGATCGCCAAGGTCAGCGCCTCGGTGGGCTATGCCAACGCCAACCCGGCGGCCAAGGCGTTCATGGCCCCGGAACTGGTGAACAACCCCGAGGTGTACCCGCCGCAGGCGGTGCTCGACAAACTCTACATTTCGACCACGCCGACCCCGGCGACCATGCGCCTGATGACCCGCGCCTGGAGCAAAGTGAAGACCAACAAATGATGCAGTCAACCGACCACGCCCGGTCTTACTACCGGGCTACGGCCAGCGCCATGCCCGAGCGCCCTGCACTGGGCGGCGACCTGACCGCCGATGTGTGCGTGATCGGCGGCGGCTTCACCGGCGTCAACACCGCCATCGAGCTGGCGCAACGCGGGCTCTCGGTGATCCTGCTGGAAGCCCGGCGCATCGGCTGGGGCGCCAGCGGGCGCAACGGCGGGCAACTGATTCGCGGCATCGGCCATGACGTGTCGGGGTTCGCCAAGTACGTGGGCGAGGAGGGCGTGCGCTACCTGGAGCGCGCCGGGATTGAGTCGGTGGCCCTGGTGGGCCAGCGCATCCGCGAGCACGGGATTGACTGCGACCTGCGCTGGGGCTTTTGCGAATTGGCCAATACGCCCGCGCAGTTCGCCGCGTTCAAGGGCGAGCAAGCGCACCTGGCGGCGCTGGGGTATACCCATGAAACGCGCCTGGTCGGCCCGCAAGATATGCCGCACGTGGTCGGTTCGACGGTGTATGCCGGGGGGCTGGTGGACATGGGCTCCGGGCATTTGCATCCGCTGAACCTGGTGCTGGGTGAAGCGCAGTTGGCCGAGTCCCTTGGCGTGCGGATTTTCGAGCACACCGAAGTGCTGCAGCTCATTCACGGCGACACGGTGCAAGTGCGCTGCGCCGGCGGCACGGTGCGCGCGGCCAGCCTGGTGCTGGCCTGCAATGCGCATTTGGAGGAGCTGGAATCGCGTTTGAGCGGCAAGGTGCTTCCGGCCGGCAGCTACATCATCGCCACCGAGCCGTTATCGGAGGCCGTCGCCCAGCGGTTGATCCCGCAGAACCTGGCGCTGTGCGACCAGAAAGTCGGGTTGGATTACTACCGATTGTCCGCTGACCGGCGCCTGTTGTTCGGCGGCGCCTGCCATTACTCCGGACGCGATCCGGCGGACATCGCCGCCTACATGCGCCCGAAAATGCTCAAGGTGTTCCCGCAACTGGCGCAGACCGCCATCGAGTTTCAGTGGGGCGGCAAGATTGGTATTACGGCCAATCGCTTCCCGCAGGTCGGGCGGTTGAAGCAATACCCGAATGTGTTCTATGCCCAGGGCTATTCCGGGCATGGGTTGAACGTGAGCCACTGGTGCGCAAGGCTACTGGCCGACGGTATCTACGCTGGGCACAGCACGGGCCTGGACGTTTTCAGCCGGGTACCCCACATGACCTTCCCCGGCGGCAAGGCGTTGCGTTCGCCGCTGTTGGCGATGGGAATGATGTGGTATCGCTTGAAGGAGATAGTGGGTTGATCAACCTTCGGGCTCGGTCAGTACTTTACGGAAGGTTTCCACCAGTGGCCGCAGGTTGACCCGATGCCACGCCGCCCACAGCGGCGTGGTGTAGCTCAGCCACGGCAACTCCCGCAACACCACACCGGGTGGTGCATTGCGACTCAGGCCTTTTTGTACCATCGCCACGCCCAGCCCTGAAGCCACCAAACCCAACGCGGTAAAGGGTTCACCGGCTTCCATTGGGATCTGCGGGGTGAAGCCGGCGCGGATGCAGGCGGCGACGAAGTCGTCGGCGGGGTTGGCGCCGGGTTTGCGCTGCACGCCGATCCACTCCTGGTCGGCCAGGTGTTCGGGCAACAGTTCACTCAGGTGTGCGAGGGGATGGTGCTCGGGCAACGCCAGCAGCATCGGCTCGTCCAACACTTGCAGTGCGATCAGGTCCGGATCATCCGCAGCCGGCGGTTCGCCAACCAGGGCGATATCCAGGCTGCGTTGGCGCAGGCCTTCGAGTTGTTCGAGGGACGGCAGGTTATACAGCTTGATGTGCACGTTCGGCCGGTCGTCGCGCAGTACCCGCAGCGCGTTGGGCAGCACACCGGCATGCATGGCGTTTTCGATATAGCCGATGCACAGGCCACCTTCTTCACCGCGGCCCAGGCGCTTGCCCAGTGATTCCAGGCGGTTGGCGTGGGTCAGCAGCGCCTTGGTTTCTGCCAGGAACGTCTGGCCGTCACGGGTCAGGCGGATGCGTTGCTGGCTGCGTTCGAACAGGGTCAAGCCCAGGCGTTCTTCGAGCTGGGCGATCTGCCGGCTCAGCGGCGATTGGGAGATGTGCAGGCGTTCGGCGGCGCGGCCGACGTGTTCTTCTTCGGCGACCACTTCGAAGTAGCGCAATTGGCGTAGATCGATCATGTAAGACCTATGGGGACTCAAGTTGGTCGCAGTATGTCTTGGACGGTCCGATCTCTGCAATCTAGGATCTGCTCAACGGTCACAGCGACCCCTTGTACCTTTGAGGATTCATCATGAGCTTGAAAGACAAACTGCCCGGCGTCCTGGGCTTGGGCACCGCTCCCTTGGGCAATATGTTCCGCGCCATTCCCGAAGACGAGGCCCAGGCCACCGTCGAGGCCGCCTGGAGCGCCGGCGTGCGCTACTTCGACACCGCGCCGTTCTATGGTTCGGGCCTTTCCGAACTGCGCCTGGGCCAGGCCCTGTCGCAGTACAACCGCGATGACTTCGTGCTCAGCACCAAGGTCGGCCGGGTGATCCTCGACGAAGTCGAGGACAGTGCCCGCGACCTCGGCGAAAAAAGCGGTGTGTTCGAACACGGTCGCCCGAACAAGATGCTCAACGACTACAGCGCCGATGCCACACTGCGTTCGATTGAAGACAGCCTGACTCGCTTGAAAACCGATCGGCTGGACATCGTGTGGATCCATGACATCGCCCAGGACTTCTACGGCGACCAGTGGCTGGAGTATTTCAACCAGGCCCGCACCGGTGCCTTCAAAGTGCTGACCCGTCTGCGCGAAGAGGGTGTGATCAAGGCCTGGGGCCTGGGCGTGAACCGCGTCGAGCCGTGCGAACTGACCCTGGACCTTACCGAAGCCCAGCCCGACGGCTTTTTGCTGGCCGGCCGCTACACGCTGCTGGACCACGACCGCGCCCTGCAACGCCTGATGGATGCGGCCCTGGCACAGAGCGTCGAGATCGTCGTCGGTGGCCCCTACAGCTCCGGCGTCCTCGCCGGTGGCGCGCACTTCGAGTATCAGCCAGCGAGCCCGGCGATTATCCACAACGTCGAGCAGATCAAGGCGATTGCCCAGGGGTTCGGCGTGAGCGTGAAAGCCGCCGCGCTGCAATTCTCCCTGGCCCATCCGGCGGTGGCCGCAGTGATTCCAGGTGCCAGTCGTCCGGGGCGGATTGCCGAAGACGTCGCGGCGTTGTCTGAACAGATCCCGGCAGCCTTCTGGCAGGCCCTGCGCGAGGCCCGACTGGTTTCGGACCGTGCGCCCCTGCCGCTTTAAATTCAGGAGTTCAACCGATGAAAATTGATGTGAGCGGTAAAGTAGCGATTGTCAGCGGCAGTACCGCCGGCATAGGCCTGGGAATCAGCCAGGCGCTTGCAGCCTCTGGCGCTACGGTGGTGGTGATCGGACGTGAAGCCGGCAAGGTCGACGATGCACTGGCGAGCATCCGCCAGGCTGTCCCGGGCGCAGACCTGCGTGGGCTGGTGGCTGACCTTGGCACCGCAGAGGGCGCAGAGAAACTGTTTGCCGCCGAACCGCGTGCCGACATTCTGGTCAACAACCTGGGCATCTTCAACGATGTGGATTTTTTCGAGGCCTCGGACACCGAATGGACGCGTTTCTATGAGGTCAATGTGATCTCCGGCGTGCGCCTGGCGCGGCATTATGTGCCGGGCATGGTCGAACAGGGCTGGGGTCGGGTGATCTTCGTGTCGTCGGAGTCTGGTGTGGCGACACCGGCGGACATGATCAATTACGGCGTGACCAAAAGCGCCAACCTGGCGGTGTCCCATGGCCTGGCCAAGCGCCTGGCGGGCACGGGAGTGACGGTGAACGCCGTGCTGCCCGGCCCAACCTTTACCGACGGCCTGGAGCAGATGCTCAAGGACGCCACACAAAAATCCGGGCGCAGTGCGCGGGATGAGGCGGATGTGTTTGTGCGCAATGCGCGGCCGACGTCGATCATCCAGCGGGCGGCGAATGTGGATGAAGTCGCCAACCTGGTGGCGTACATTGCTTCACCGCTTTCTTCTGCGACCACAGGGGCTGCATTGCGCGTCGACGGTGGTGTGGTCGACAGCATGGCGATCTGAGTTGTTTTTCATTTTCTGGAGTATTTATCGTGGCAACAGCGTCTTCTGTGATTGAAATCCCGGTATCGGCCGATCAGGTCTGGCAATTGGTCGGCGGCTTCAACAGCCTGCCGGACTGGTTGCCGTTTATTGTCAAAAGCGAGGCGGGCGATGGCGGCCGTGTGCGTCATCTGCAGACCGCCGACGGTAGTGTGGTGGTGGAGCGGTTGCAGCGCTTTGATAACGTCGGGCGTACCTACAGCTATACCATCGAGCAGTCGCCGTTTCCGGTGAGTGCGTACCTGGCGACGTTGCAGGTCGAGGCGTTGGGCGAGGCGTCAGCGAAAGTGACTTGGTCAGGTGTGTTCACGCCGGTGGCGGGGACTACGGATGCGGCGGTGGAGGAGTTGTTTGCCGGTGTCTACAGCGGTGGCCTTGAGGCCCTGCGCGCCAACTTTCCGGCCTGATCCAGTCCAATGTGGGAAGGGCAAGTCCCCTCCCACATTGGGACACCAGTGGTTTCAGGCCTCGGGCATCAGTTGCTGGCGGCACTCCAGGACTAACCGGGCGCCGCCTTGTTCGCTCGTACCCACGTCCAACTTGAACCCATGCAAGTTGATGATCGCCGCCACAATCGACAGGCCCAAGCCGAACCCGCCTTGCTGGTCGCTTTCATCCACCCGATAGAAACGCTGGAATACCGCATCCCGCTCCGCCGCCGGTATGCCCGGCCCGGAGTCGTGCACTTCGATGCGCGTGCTGCCCGCATCATTGACCCCGCGCAGGATCACCGTGCCGCCCGGTGGGGAGAACTTGATCGAGTTGCTCAGCAGGTTGGCCAGGGCTTCGAACAACAGGGCGCGGTCGCCGGTGATCCACGGCAGGGACTCCGGGGTTTCGAGCTTCAGTTGCAGCTCGCCTTCCTCGGCCAGGGGCAGGTAGAAGTCGTGCAATTCGCGCAGTAGCGGCAACGGGTCCATGACCAGGAAACCTGAGCGACGCTGATGGTCTTCCAGCTCGGAGATACGCAACAGCCCGCGAAAGCGCGCCATCAGGGTGTCGGTCTCGGCAATCGCGTCATCCAGTTTCACCGCGTAGCCAGACTCTGCTTCGGCCTCCTGTTTGATGCGATACAGCTGCGCACGCAGGCGTGTCAGCGGGGTGCGCAGGTCATGGGCGATGTTGTCGCACACGCCCTTGACCTCGTTCATCAGCTTCTCGATACGGTCGAGCATGGCGTTGACGATGGCCGCGAGCATGTCCAGTTCGTCACGTCGGTTGGACAGTGGCAGGCGGTGAGTCAGGTCGCCGGCGACGATGGCTTCGGCACTGGCCTGGATCCCACGGATTCGCCGCAACGGGCGGCGGCGCAACAGGTGCCAGCCGGCGGCGCCCGGAATAATTGTCAGGGACAGTGCCCAGAGCAGGGCGTGCCAGATGATGCGGGTCACACCGAACAGTGAGCCGTTGGCCCGCACCAGCACCAGCCAGCGGCCGTCTTCGGTGTGGGTGGCCACGGCATCGCAGCTGTCCTTGGGCAACTTGGGGTCGTCGGACTCGACACAATTGACCAGTGCGTGGATCTTGCCGTCCAGGGGCAGGTCCGGCGGCACCGCGCGGATCGGCCCGCTCAAGGGGCGGAATTGCTCATCGAACAGGCCGTAGGCATCCACACCCTTCATGTCGAAGGTCATGCTGGTGGTCAGGGCTTCCACCAGTTCTTCGCCGTCGAAGCGCTGGAACAGGTGCTGGCGTTGCATCAGGGAGTGGCGCGACAGGTCGCCCAGGTAACCGGACACCTCGTAATACAGCACCCCCATGAGGATGCAGCTCCAGGCCACGAACAGCGAGCTGTACAGCGCCAGCAAACGGCTGCTGGAAGAGCGCCAGCCCTTAGAGGGGTTCAGCAATGACATAACCGGAGCCTCGCACCGTGCGGATCAGCGGCGGGAGGCCCGGTGGGTCGATCTTTTTGCGCAGACGGCCGATGTGCACGTCGATCAGGTTGGTACCCGGGTCGAAGTGATAGCCCCAGACTTCCTCGAAGATCATCATTCGCGACAGAATCTGCCCGGTATTGCGCATCAGGAATTCCAGCAGCTTGTATTCGGTGGGCAGCAGGCTCAGGGGTTGATCGGCGCGGCTGGCTTCGCGGCTGATCAGGTTCAGTTCCAGATCGGCCACGCGCAGGGCGGTTTCGAATTCCTGGACCGTGCTTTTGCGCCGCAGCAGCACTTCGACGCGCGCCGCCATTTCATCCGAGGCGAACGGTTTGGTGAGGTAGTCATCACCGCCGGCACGCAGGCCACGCACACGTTCGTCCACATCGGAGAGGGCGCTGATCATCAGGATCGGCGTGGAGACGCCGATGGTGCGCAGGGTGGTGACGATGGCCAGGCCATCGAGTTCCGGCAGCATGCGGTCGAGGGTGATCAGGTCGTAATCGCCGCTCACGGCGCGGACCAGGCCTTCGCGGCCGTTGTCTACCCAATCTACATCCAGTCCATGGCTACTCAGCTCGGCGACAATCTCGCGGGCCGTTACGGCGTCATCCTCGATGGTCAAAATTCGGGTCATGGGATTACCTTTACACTGGAAGACCGCAATCGCCGGTAAGCCGGCTCCTACAGAAGTGGGGGCATTTTGCCAAGAAATGGCTGAATGCTTCCTAAATAAAACTTCATGTTGGCAAAACTGACACAGATTTCATCGCCGGGCCGGGGAGTGCATAACGCCCGCTTCAAACCGCCATTTCTTGCAAGTTGCATGGATCAGGTTAGTTCAATTTACTTAACTATCTGAAATGTAAGGGATTTATTTTTTGCGCCGACTGGCATGGTGCCTGCACTGTCTGTTTTGAGACTTGTAACACTATTTTTCTGCCTTGGAGCAAAACAACAATGATCACATCCTCATCCACGCTGCAAGAGTCGAGCGCGCTCTCCGGGGTTTCCTGGGGGGCGATTTTTGCCGGGGCCGCCGCCGCGGCTGCGTTGTCGCTGATCCTGGTGCTGCTGGGATTCGGCCTGGGCTTTTCGGCGGTGTCGCCGTGGGCTGACAGCGGTATCAGCGCAAAAGGGCTGGGCATTTCCACGATTGTCTGGCTGGCCTTTACCCAGATCGTCGCATCCGGCCTGGGTGGCTACATCGCCGGTCGGTTGCGTGTGAAGTGGGCCAATATGCACGGTGATGAGGTGTACTTCCGCGACACCGCCCATGGCTTCCTGGCCTGGGCTGTTGCCACGTTGATCACGGCGGTGCTGGTAGTCGGTTCGGTCGGCAGTGTGGTCAGCGGTGGTGTGAAAGCCGGCGCCAGCGTTGCAGCCGGTGCAGCCAGTGGTATCACCCAAGCCGCCGGCAGTGCCGCCAAAGGCGTCAACGGTGGCGATTTCGACTATTACGTCGACAGCCTGTTCCGTGATGATCGCCCGGTCGCCGTCAGCGATGACGCCGCCCACGGTGTGGTAGCGCGCATCTTCACCCGCACCCTCAGCAACGACGGTCAGCTTGCGCCAGAAGACCGTGCCTACCTGGCACAGCTGATCAGCCAGCGCACCAACCTCAGCCAGGCGGATGCCGAAGCGCGTATCGACAAAGTCTACGGCGATGCCCGTAAAGCGGTGGAAGACGCCAAGCTCAAAGCCAAGCAAGCCGCGGAAACCGCCGCCAAAGTCGCTGCGTACACCTCGCTGTGGACCTTTGTCGCGCTGTTGATCGGTGCGTTCTTCGCCAGCCTCGCCGCTACCTTCGGCGGTCGCCGCCGCGATGCCGTGGTGTATGTCGAAACCGAACACTTCGTTCGTTAATCAATTCAAGGAGAACAACATGCGCTCATTACTGCTCTGGTTCCTCGGCGTGCCTATCCCGGTGATCATCCTGATTGCGATCTTCATGCACTGATTACGGGTTTACCCAAGCCGCGCCTGTTTTTACAAGCGCGGCTTTTTACTGTCTGCAGGCACGAGGCTTATACCTGTCAGGTTTGACAGTATCTTCGGGCGTTGAAAGTGCTTAGTTTGGTCCAACCTCCAACTCAGCGAGTACACCGCCATGAACCAGACGACCGGCACGTTGACGGCACATGTCGTCAACCCACAAGTCACCCCGCCGAACCAACCCTTTATCGGCGATCCGGGTGAAATGTTGATGTACCGATCAGGTGGCTCCATACAGATTGCCGCAACGCAAAGGTTGGGATCCACTGTCAATGATTACAACGGTCTCAATTTCCGTATACCGGACATCATTCCGGGCAGTGGGCAGCATATTTTCGTATTTGATGTCGATGCTCAGGGCGTTTATTGGGCTCATGAACATGGAGGTATCACTCCGTACCCGGCTGAAAATGGCACCATCGAAGTTTCACTGGACCTGAACGACACACTGGTGGGGGCGTTCAGCTTTTCAGGGAAAAACGGCAGCCATCAAGTCAGCGTCAGCCAAGGTCGGCTCGAGCTGACGGGCTTTATTACCCAGCCAGTACCGGTACGGCCGCCGCCGGTCACAGGTTCAGGCTATATGCGAGGTGATGTCGTAGGCGGACCTTTGCCAAACCCGAACTTTGACGCGGAAGTTGTCAGCCTCAGAGAAGTCGACGGTGGTGGCATTATCAAGAACTACTTTGAAATCATCGGCAGGCAGTACGATGAGTTCAGGGTTCAGAACTATGTTGCCATCTTGCTGGACATTGACCAGACGGCTTCGACTTACGTGTTGGGGAGCAACCGTGAAGCCTGGGCTCTTTTTGCGATGATGGACTCCTTTGGGTTTGCGTATGCCATCAGCGGGTCGTTGAACTTCACCTCTTTGCCTGCCAGCGGTCGCGCAGCCGGCAGCCTCGACTGCATGGTACAGAAGAATCAGGAGCCACCCTTCCATGTCAATGTTGTGTTCGATATCGTGCCCTAAGTTCAGCCGGTGGGCCTGCCGAGTTCTCACGCAATTGTTAATAGCGGCTTAACCCGCGCTTGGCTAGACTCGCGCCCCATGAGCCGCCTTCTGCGTTTAGTCCTCGTCCTGTTGTTGAGCCTCACGCTTCCCCTGACCGGGATGGCGGGGGTGCCGTCAAGCACCGAGCCGTGCCCGATGAAGATGTCGGACATGCCGATGATTAGCGACATGTCGCCTGACTGCTGCCAGGACGGCGCGGATCATGGCAAGGCCTGTAAACCCGGTCAGGAATGCAAGACCGGTGGCGTGCTGCAATTCTCCCTGCCGCTGCTCAAGGCCTCCTTGACCCCGGCCCATCCGCTGCTCGTCGGCACCGCTTCCGATTTTATCCCCGATCGCACGCCGTCCGGCGTCTGGCGCCCACCCCGGGCCTGATTCCTGTTGCACCTCAAGACGCATCCCCTGACCGGGATGGTTTTGCTGTGGGCCGCCTGATGCGGTGCACAGCGCAACGGAACAGGAATTTTCAACATGAATGCCTCCTACATGCGCGCCCTGGTGGTGGGCGTGCTGGCGTGGCCGGCGTTGGCGAATGCGCTGACCCTGGATGACGCCCTGCGCCTGGCGCAAAACAATGCACCGTCGCTGCTGGCCGAGTCGGCCAAGTTGCAGGCCGCCACCCAGGCGGCGATCCCGGCGGGCGAATTGCCTGACCCGAAGCTGGTGGTCGGCCTGCAGGACTTTCCCATTGGCGGGCCCAATCGCGGCACGTTGTATGGCGACGAGATGACGCAACAGATGATCGGCATCCAGCAACAGGTGCCCAGCCGCGACAAGCGCAAGGCTCGGGTCGAGCTGGCCGATGCAACCGTCGAGCGGGCGGCCGCCGAAGGGCGCATCGAGCGCCTGAACGTGCGCCAGGCCACGGCCCAGGCCTGGATTCGTGCGTATGCGGTCGCGCGCAAGCAAGCCCTGTTCAAGGACTTCTACCAACAGAACCGCCTGTTGCAAGACACCGTGCGTGCGCAGTTGGCCGGCGGCCGTGGCCAGGCCGCCGACGCGGTCATCCCTCGGCAGGAAGCCGCGGAGCTGGCCGGGCGCGAAGATGAGTTGACCCAGCAACGTACCCAGGCCCGCGCCGCGCTCAAGCGCTGGATCGGCCCGGCCGCCAACGAAGTCCCCAGCGGGCAACTGCCCGACTGGACCTTGGACCCCCATAGCCTGAACCACAACCTGCATCAGCACCCGGCACTGCAAGCCTACGTGCCACGCACCCGTGAAGCACAGGCGCGGTTGCAGGAGGCCAAGGCGCAAAAGACCTCGGACTGGAGTTGGGAGGTCGATTACGGGCATCGCAGCCGTGAGTTCGGTGACATGGTCAACGTGCAGTTCACCTTTGACTTGCCGATCTTCCCCGGCCGTCGACAAAACCCCGGCATCGCCGCCAAGCAGGCCGAGTTGGACCAGCTCGACGCCGAGCGCGAGGCCGCTACCCGTGAGCATATCCAGATGCTCGATGACGACCTGGCCGACTACCAGCGCCTGGACCGTGCGGTGCAGCGCAGCCAGGACAGCCTGGTGCCGCTGGCCGAGGAAAAAGTCAGCTTGAGCCTGGCCTGCTATCGCGCCGGCAAAGGCGACTTGATGACGCTGGTCAACGCGCGCCGTGAACTGGTCGAAGCCCGTTTCAAACAGATCGATGCCATCGAGCAACGCGCCCTGGTCGGTGCGCAGCTGTATTTCGCCTATGGGGAACCCGCCAATGAATAATTCAATCGTGGCCGCTGTATTGCTGCTGGGCCTGGGAGCGGGCTACGGGCTGGCGCAGTGGCAGCCCGGCGCCTCATCCATGCCCGCCAAGGCCGACAGGCAGGCGCTGTACTGGTACGACCCGATGTTCCCGCAACAACAGTTCGATAAGCCCGGTAAGTCGCCGTTCATGGACATGCAGTTGGTGCCGCGCTACGCCGACGGGGCCGCATCGGCGGCCACGCCGGCGGTGCAGATTGACCCAGGCCTGGCGCAGAACATCGGCGTGCGCCTGGCGAGCGTGAGCCGCGGCGTGCTGACGTCCCGCCTGGCGCTGTCGGGCATTCTGGCCTTCAACGAGCGTGATGTGGCGGTGGTGCAGGCGCGGGCGGCGGGTTTTGTCGAGCGGGTCTACGCACGGGCACCGGGGGATGTGCTCAAGGCTGGCGCGCCATTGGTGGACCTGCTGATACCCGAGTGGGCGGCCGCCCAGGAAGAGTTCCTGGCCCTGCGGCGCAGCGGCGAGCGCGGCTTGATCGACGCTGCCCGCCAACGCCTGCGTCTGAGCGGGATGCCGGCGGGGTTGATTGCGCAGATGGAGCGCAGCGGCCAGGTGCAGTCGGTCCTGACCGTGACCAGCCCGATCAGCGGCGCGCTGCAAACCCTTGAGGTGCGCGAAGGCATGACGGTGACGCCGGGGCAGACCCTGGCGCGGTTCAACGGCCTGGATCAGGTGTGGTTGCAGGTCGCCGTGCCTGAAGCCCAAAGCGCAATGTTGAACGTGGGGCAACGGGTGCAGAGCCACTTTGTCGGTTTACCGGGCAAGGCGCTCGACGGCACGGTCAGCGCGATCTTGCCTGCCACCGCCATGGACAGCCGCACTGTGCAAGTGCGGGTCGAGCTGCCCAACCCCGACGGCGCCCTGCGCCCTGGCATGACCGCCCAGGTCAGTCTGGCGCAGACCGACGGGCAAGCGCTGTTGCAGGTGCCCAGCGAAGCGTTGATCCGCACCGGCAAGCGCGTGCTGGTGATGCTGGCCGAGGAGGGCGGGCGCTATCGTCCGGTCGAGGTTGAAACCGGGGTAGAAAACCAGGACCACACAGTGATCCTCAGCGGCCTGCAGGAAGGCCAACAGGTGGTCGCCTCCGGGCAGTTCCTGCTCGACTCCGAGGCCAGTCTCAAGGGTGTTACGGCCACCGCGGCCGAAGCAGCGATGAACATGCAGCCTGGAGCCCAGCCATGATCGCCCTGTTGATTCGCGGGTCAGTGGCCAATCGTTTCCTGGTGCTGCTCGCCACCTTGTTCATCACCGCGTGGGGTGTCTGGTCGGTGCAGAACACACCCGTCGACGCTTTGCCAGATCTCTCGGATGTGCAGGTGATCATCCGCACCCCGTACCCGGGCCAGGCGCCGCAGATCGTCGAGAACCAGGTCACGTACCCGATGACCACCACCATGCTCTCGGTGCCGGGGGCCAAGACCGTGCGCGGTTTTTCGTTCTTCGGCGACAGCTACGTGTACGTGTTGTTCGACGAAGGCACCGACCTGTACTGGGCGCGCTCGCGGGTGCTGGAATACCTCAGCCAGTTGCAGGCGCGGCTGCCCGCATCAGCCAAACCGTCATTGGGGCCGGACGCCACCGGCGTGGGCTGGATCTACCAGTACGCCTTGGTGGACCGCACCGGCCAGCACGACCTGGCGCAATTGCGCGCGTTGCAGGACTGGTTCCTCAAGTTCGAACTCAAGACCCTGCCAAACGTGGCGGAGGTCGCTACCATCGGCGGCCAGGTCAAGCAATATCAGGTGCAGCTCGATCCGCTGGCCCTGGCCAGTCGCGGCATCACCCAGGTACAGGTGAAAGCAGCGATTGACCAGGCCAACCAGGAAGCCGGCGGCTCGGTATTGAACCTGGGCGAGTCCGAGTATGTGGTGCGCGCCTCCGGCTACCTGAAGAATCTCTCCGACTTCCGTGCCATCCCGCTGCGCCTGGACGCCAACAATGTGCCGGTCACCCTCGGCGACGTGGCGAACATCCAGCTGGGCCCGGACCTGCGCCGGGGCATCAGTGAGCTGGACGGTGAGGGCGAAGCGGTCGGCGGCGTGGTAATCCTGCGCAGCGGCAAGAATGCGCGGGAAGCCATCGCGGCGGTCAAGACCAAACTGGAACAGTTGAAAAGCAGTCTGCCGCCCGGTGTTGAAATCGTCACCACCTACGACCGCAGCAAGCTGATCGACCGTGCCGTGGATAACCTCAGCCATAAACTGCTGGAAGAGTTCCTGGTGGTGGCGCTGGTGTGCGGGATTTTCCTGTGGCACCTGCGTTCGTCCCTGGTGGCGATCATCTCGTTGCCGGTGGGCGTATTGATCGCGTTTATCGTCATGCGTTTCCAGGGCATCAACGCCAACATCATGTCCCTGGGCGGCATTGCGATCGCCATTGGCGCGATGGTCGATGCGGCGGTGGTGATGATCGAAAACGCCCACAAGAAAATCGAAGCCTGGCACCACGCCCATCCCGGCCGGGAACTCAAGGGCGATGAGCACTGGAAGGTGATGACGGATGCCGCGGTCGAGGTGGGCCCGGCGCTGTTTTTCTGCCTGCTGATCATTACGCTGTCGTTTATCCCGGTGTTCACCTTGCAGGCCCAGGAAGGCCGTCTGTTCGGGCCGCTGGCCTATACCAAGACCTACGCCATGGCGGCCGCCGCCGGGTTGTCGGTGACCCTGGTCCCGGTGCTGATGGGCTACTGGATTCGCGGGCGCATACCCGACGAGCAACGCAACCCGCTCAATCGCGGCCTGATCACGCTCTACCAGCCGGCGCTGGAGGCGGTGCTGCGTTGGCCGCGCATGACCTTGCTGGTGGCGCTGCTGATGGTGGCGAGCGCGCTGTGGCCGGTGTCGAAACTGGGCGGGGAATTCCTGCCGCCGCTGGATGAGGGCGACTTGCTGTACATGCCTTCGGCGCTGCCGGGCTTGTCGACACAGACGGCGGGTGAATTGCTGCAACGCACCGACCGCCTGATCAAGACCGTGCCCGAAGTCGCTCACGTATTTGGCAAGGCCGGTCGTGCCGAAACCGCCACCGACCCGGCGCCGCTGGAGATGTTCGAGACCACCATCGCGTTCAAGACCAAGGATCAATGGCGCCCCGGCATGACCCCGGACAAACTGGTCAAGGAGCTGGACCGCGTGGTGCAGGTGCCGGGCCTGACCAATATCTGGATTCCGCCGATCCGCAACCGCATCGACATGCTGGCCACCGGGGTCAAGAGCCCGATTGGCGTAAAGGTCGCAGGCACCCGCCTGATGCAGATCGATGCGGTGACCCAGGCCGTGGAGAAAGTCGCCAAGACCGTGCCGGGCGTGAGTTCGGCGTTGGCCGAACGCCTGACCGGCGGGCGCTATATCGACGTCGACATCGACCGTGCCGCCGCCGCGCAATACGGGCTGAACATCAGCGATGTGCAGTCCGTCGTGTCGGGCGCGGTGGGCGGTGAAACCATTGGCGAAACCGTGGAAGGCCTGGCGCGTTTCCCCATCAGCCTGCGCTACCCGAAGGAATGGCGCGACTCGGTGGAGGCGCTACGCAACCTGCCGGTTTACACGCCGCAGGGCAGCCAGATCACCCTGGGCACGGTGTCCAGGATCAAGGTCAACGATGGCCCGCCGATGCTCAAGAGCGAAAACGCGCGGCCTTCCGGCTGGGTCTATATCGACGTGCGTGATCGTGACCTGGCCTCGGTGGTCAGGGACCTGCGTGCGGCGATCAACCAGCAGGTGCAACTGCAACCGGGCATGAGCCTCAGTTATTCGGGGCAGTTCGAGTTCCTCGAACGCGCCAATCAGCGCCTGAAGCTGGTGGTGCCGGCCACCTTGCTGATCATCTTTGTACTGCTGTACCTGACCTTTCGCCGGGTGGGGGAGGCGTTGCTGATCCTGGCGACCTTGCCGTTCGCGTTGACCGGCGGCGTGTGGCTGCTTTACTGGTTGGGCTTCAACCTGTCGGTGGCCACGGGCGTGGGCTTTATCGCGCTGGCGGGGGTGTCGGCGGAGTTCGGCGTGATCATGCTGCTGTACCTGAGGAACGCCTGGGCCGAGCGCAAGGATGGCAATCTATTGGCGGCCATCACCGAAGGCGCAGTCATGCGGGTTCGGCCCAAGGCGATGACGGTGGCGGTGATCATCGCCGGGCTACTGCCGATTTTGCTGGGCAGCGGCACCGGCAGTGAGGTGATGAGCCGGATTGCTGCGCCGATGATTGGCGGGATGCTGACGGCGCCGTTGCTATCGCTGTTCGTCATTCCCGCAGCCTACTACCTGATGCGCCGCCGATAAACATGTGGGAGGGGGCTTGCCCCCGATAGCGCAGGATCAGGCACAAATCCAGTGACTGACACACCGCTATCGGGAGCAAGCTCCCTCCCACAAGGGATCTCCAACGCCGGCAGGTTCAGTCGTCGAACCCGACCTGCTCGTGAATCTCATCCACCTTCAACTCCAACCGGTACGCCACCGCAATAAACAACGCCTGGCACAGGCACAAGGTGGCACTCAACGAGCGGAAGGCGAACGACGAGCCTTCATTCACCAACAGCACCGCGTTAGCCCGCTTGGCCAGGGGCGACAGGTTGCTGTCGGTGATGATCAG